>Ga0315908_10002662_pt1 | contig 12967 bp, 12 predicted proteins | sample LakEriMetagenome_12_FD_203520 | JGI IMG/M metagenome (GOLD analysis project Ga0315908, IMG submission 203520) | Freshwater fungal communities from buoy surface, Lake Erie, Ohio, United States - Buoy 4 MA124 | ecosystem: Environmental > Aquatic > Freshwater > Lake > Lake biofilm | place: USA...
TCAGCCGCAATGATGCTGCGTGCGTTATGAAACACAACCTATTCATCATCGCATTTGTTGCGCCGCAATTGCTATATGCAGATCCTAAGGAGAAAACAGCTCCTATAAATCATGCCGTAACCGGCACTGTTTCCATTCCCTACGAAGAACTTCGCCGTATCGAGGATGCAGCCCGGCAGAATCAGCAACAACAGCCGGAGCTCGGCTCGTTGTTGCAGTCGGCCACGTATTTTTTGGATGCATCCACTGACACACCTAAGCTGCGAGCGGAGCTGAGGGTGTTTCAATTTTCGGGGGAACAGCAGGCGACCTCGCTGCTCTCTGGCGGAGCATCGGTAGTCGATCTGCTGCCCGCTGATGCCTTACTGCTGGTGAAAAACGATCTTTGTCTGATTACCAACAAAATCGGCAAACACGATGTGAGCTGCGGCATCGTTCCGACCGATGATTCATCTCTGGTTCTGCTTGCTTGTGCGAATGCCGTGTTGAAAGTTGGCGGTCTGGCTGATGGAACGATGGTGGAAATTTCGATCGACGACAAAGTGCAGGCCGTTGACAAGGAGCGCAGCATTGTCATTCCGGCTCGTGGGGCGAAACTCTCCTGGAAACGGATCACTGGGGAAGCGGCGCGCGAGCTTGCCAAACCTGAGCAGCCCTCGCTGTGGACCTGGCAACATGAGGTGGCGGTGGCGGAGAGCGATGGGGTGCTTCACTACCGCTGTTTTTCCCATGCGGAAACTAGTGCGGGCGATACCCGCTCCGCAGTGCTGGATTTGCCCTCATCTGTCACGAATATCACCGCGTCAGGAGACGGCTTGCTCAGCCAGGAGATCGTGCTGGGGCCAAATGGCAGCAGGCAGATTTCCCTGCAGTGGCAGCTAGGACGGGAAGTAAATCGGGAGGTGGAACTCAGTTATCATGTCAGCGTCAGCAGTCTTGCTGCGACATGGACGCTCGTCGCCCCGAAAGGCGCGGATGCCCAGCCGAACGCCTATCAGTTTTATCTCGCTGACCAGCCACAGCGCCGTTTCAGCGGCAAATCCGTGACCGGACTATTCACCAGCGACAGCCTGCGCCGGTCAGTGGCAAGTGCGTTGAAAGGTCTCGCCTATCACCTGGTTAGATCTGAAACAGGCACGGTGGAAGTGAGTCAGCAACTGATGCCGATAGCGGTGACCGATGATGCATTGATTAAATCAGCCGAATGGCAAAGCAGCATTGAGTCGGATGGCGCGATGAAAACCACAGGTTTGTTAGAGATCGAACACCGCAGTGGTGCGCGACTAACCTTCACGCTTCCCGAGGGTGCCGTGTTGCAAGGCTGCGAAGTGAATGGCATCGACACCTCGCCGATGTTGGATGGGAAAGAAGGACTTGTACTTTCTTTGCCTGCGCAGGAGAAAGGCAAGGCGAGCAGCAAATTGAGCATCGCCTATTCAGGGAAATCCGAAAAGTTCGAGCCATTGGAAGGACAGCTCAGTATGGAACTGCCGAAGATGACATTTTTCATCAATCGATTGAAATGGCGCATTGCAATCCCTCCCGCTTATAGCTCCGAAGTGGCGGGCAACCTGGTACGACCCGTCGCGCAGGATGGAACGTCGAACGTCATCACCCTGGAGAAAAACAACAGCCGCAATGAACAGCCGATAGCGGAAATTTTTTATAATCGCAACAACACGCTCAAATAACGCCAAACCTCAACATTTTATCCAAATGAAAATCATCCATCTATTTGTCATCGCCGGGATTCTTTTTGTCACCAGTATCGCCTGGTTCATTCTCGGTGCCGCCATCGATGTGCGCAGCAACAGTTCGGGATTTGACATGGGCCGCGAAGTCCAGCAGGTCTGGGGTCCGCAGTTGATTCAACAACATCCCTACGCGTTTTATCTGTCGCCGAACGTGCCCGGCGGTAAAGCATCGATCCAACCCGAGAAAAGCCGGATCAGCACGCAGATCGAGTACGAGCCTAAGCAACGCGGGCTCATCCGCCACAGGACCTATGATGTGGATTTTCAAGCCGCCTATCATTTCCGTAATCCCACCAGGATTTCGCAAACTATGTTCCTTCATTTCCCGCTGCCGCAAACCACCGGTCTGCGAGGGGTCAGCGTGATGGTTGACGGCATGGAAGCGGACGTGCGTCGCGGTGCCGATGGTTCTTTGGAATTGGCACTGGAAACAACGGCCTCGGCGGTCACGGAACTGAAGGTTTCCTACCAAACCAACGGCACCGACGCGTGGCTCTATCAATTCCAAAATTCAGCCAGGGTGAGAGACTTTGAATTATTGATGACCACAAACTTCGTGGAATACAGTTTTCCCAACGGCTGCGGCTCGGCGACAAAACGTGATGAAGCGAACCATTCCTTCACTTGGTCCTATCAGCCCGACGTTCTTTCTGCGCCCAACATCGGCATGGATATGCCGAAGATTCTCAATCCCGGACCGGTAGCGTCACGGATTTCGTTCTTCGCGCCGGTGTCGCTGTTGTTCTTTGTCACCGTATTGCTAATACTGGCTTCGATTCGCGGGATCGCGCTGCATCCAATGCATGTCTGCTTCGTGTCGGCAGGGTTCTTTTCCTTCCAGTTGTTATTTTCCTATCTAACCGATGTTATTCCTCTCTTCGGCGCTTTTGCCGTGGCTGCGTTATCGTCCGTCCTACTGGTTTGCGGGTATCTGCGTGCCCTCGGTGGCAACCGCCTGTTGAGCATCGCCTTGCCTGCCCAGATCGGCTATATGGTGCTGTTTAGCGGTTCGTTTTTTTTCGACGGCATGACCGGGCTGACCATCGCGATCGGATCGGTTCTCACCCTGGCGTTGTTGATGAAGGTGACTGCGCAAACAGTATGGAAGGATGTTTTTACCGACAGGAAAAATCAAGTGTCGCCTCCGGCTCTTCAGCATCAATGAGCAAACATCAGTCTTTATCCCTTACTTGTTTTTTGATTTGCCGATTGGCGCGTGCCATTCAGCTTGCTGGATGTTTTCCACACTGAGTGCCGCTTTGTCATCAAACGCCTGCATTTCGATCTCCAGCAGTCTGCGCATTTCGGCGAGAGGCTGCTGATGCTCGGGGGATGCCGCAAGATTGTGGATTTCATTGGGATCTGCAGTTAGGTCGAAGAGTTGGGTTTGATCGACCTTTGGATAGCGGATTAGTTTCCAATGGTCATGGAGGATCGCCCGCTGCGCATCGCGATAGGCTAGCAAAATGTTATCGCGGTGTGCGGCCTGTGGATTTTTGATCACGGAGGAGAAATCGCTCGCCCTGACGGATTTCGCTCCCGCAACGCCGCAGAGAACGCCGAGCGTGGGCATGACATCGAAAAGATAACACATCGCATTGGTGCGCTTGTTCTCAGGAATACCCGGTCCGGCGATGATCAGAGGCACCCGCATCGAATGTTCGTAGCAGTTTTGTTTGCCGATGAGGCCGTGCGACCCACGGGCTACCCCGGAGTCAGAGCTGAAGACCACAATGGTATTTTTTGCCTGTGGCGAAGCATCGAGCACATCGACTATTCGGCCGATCTGTTCGTCGAGGTAGCTGATGTAGCGGTAGTATTCCGCAAGCAATTTTTGCACGTTCTCTTTGGTTCGCGGCCACAGCAGCAGTTGCTCATCGCGAATGCTCATTTCACCGTTATCCCATGGGTGTTGAGGGAGAAAATTGGCTGGTAATGGAATGCTCGCGGGGTCGTATTGGAGCGCGTAATCATCAGGAACAATGTGCGGGTCATGGGGGCCGTCAAACGCGACGTAACAGAAAAACGGTTTTTCCACTGGTTGTGTTTTGATGAACGTGATCGCCTCATCGGCAAAGATGGCGCAGGCATGTTTGTGAGCCTTGCGGGGCTTGCCGATTTTCCCGCTCTCCAGATCCGAGAGGGGAGCGGAGAGAGGATTAGTCATGCCTCCCGTGAACACCGAACGTGCTTTTAGAAATGATTTTGCAATGGAAGATGGATCATTGTGCCATTTGCCGGTAAGGAATGTGTTGTAACCATTTCTGCCAAAAGCCGCCGGCCAGGTCTCGTCACGCAGCAGTTTTTCATCGACTTGAAATAACGACCGCCCCGAAAGCAGCATCGCCCGAGAAGGCACACAGGTGGCACCGTGTAAGCCGCCCTGCATATAGGCGTGATCAAAAGCAAGGCCGCGACTGACTAGTCGGTCAAGGTTTGGAGTTTTGATGTTCTGATTGCCCAGGGCTGCAATTGTATCGGCACGCTGGTCGTCGGTGAACAGAAAGAGAACGCTGGGTTTGTTCAATTCCGCAGCTTCGGCCAGATAGGGGGCCAGCAGGCAAAAGAGCAATAAAGTTTTTTCAAACATGAGCAGATGGCAAGTGAAGTGAGTCTCAGTGCAGGGACTTCGTCCCTAAAAGTAATGGCCGCGATTAATCAAGCTGAGCGATGATCTGCGCGGCGATAATGCGCAGCAACATGTTCAGCGAATAGATGGCAGCAGATTCGTCACGAGTCGCAGGTGTTCACTCATTGGCTCTGCTGTTTGTTTTGATCCTTGCGGGAAAATTCCACCGTGTTATTCATGTGCCAGATGACGAGTATGGTGGCGATCACGCTGAGCAGGATCAGCAAACTAATGGCGACGAGGAGGTTGGATTTCATGGTGGAGGCTTGCTCAGAACTTGCGAATGCGGGTGTCACTGGCCAGCGATTCCCGGGTGCGCGGATGATCGGTGGTGTAGTGTAAGCCGCGCGACTCCTTGCGTTTCGCCGCGCAGTCCACGATCAGTGAAGCCACTGCGACGAGATTACGCAATTCAAGGATGTCCGCGTTGACCCGATGCCCCCAATAAAATTCGCGCACTTCTTTTTTCAAATTGCGCAGTCGGGTCGCGGCACGGCGGAGGCGGTTGTCCGTGCGAACAATCGAAACATAGTCCCACATCAGGCGGCGGATTTCATCCCAATTGTGATAGATCACGACTAGTTCGTCGGGCGCGGCGGTGTCGCCATGCTCCCATGCGGGTATTTCGGTAAACTCTTGCGACTCGCGGTTCGGATGAAAATGGGCGAGCATTTCCACTAGACAGCGGCGCGCGGTGACATTTCCTTCCAGAAGCGAATTTGATGCCAGCCGATTGGCCCCGTGCAGGCCCGTGCACGCTACTTCGCCGACCGCGTAAAGTCCCCGCAGGCTGGTTTTGCCGTTGATGTCAGTCACCACTCCACCGCATTGGTAGTGTGCGGCCGGCACCACGGGGATTGGTTGTTTTTCACAATCCAGCCCGAAGCGCATCAGGGTGTTGTAGATGAAAGGAAAGCGTTCTTTCATGAAGCCCGCAGGCTTGTGGCGCACATCGAGAAAAACGCAAGGGGCACCGGTGCGCTTGATTTCATGGTCGATGGCCCGGGCGACGATGTCCCTTGGCGCTAGCGAGCCGCGGGGGTCGTGCTTTTTGGTGAAATCCTCGCCTTTTTGATTGATGAGAACGGCTCCTTCCCCGCGCAGCGCTTCCGACACCAAAAACGAGCGTGCCTCGGCACCGCTGGCGGCAGGATTGTAGAAACATGTGGGGTGAAACTGAATGAATTCCATGTTGGCAATCATCGCGCCAGCACGCCATGCTACGGCCACGCCGTCGCCTGTTGCAGAGTCGGGATTGGTCGTATACAGATAGACTTTTCCACATCCCCCGGTGGCCAGAATTACCCGGTCAGCGCGGATAACCTCCACCTCGCCGGATGCATTATTCAAAACATAGGCCCCAAGAACGCGGTCGTCGGTCACCATGCCGAGCTTGCCGGTGGTGATCAGGTCGATGACAAAGTGATTTTCCAGCAAGACCAAGTTTTCGGTGCTGCGCGCGGTATTGACAAGGGCCTCCGCGATTTCTAGTCCGGTGGTGTCGCGGGAATGGAGTATCCGGCGTTTCGAGTGCCCACCTTCTTTTCCTAACGAAAAATGCCCGTCTTCTCTGTCGAAATCAACTCCGTAATGAACGAGTTCCTCGATGGTGTTTGCGCCCTCGCTAATGATGTTGCGCACCACCGACTCATTGCAAAGCCCGGCTCCAGCGTCGAGGGTGTCAGCAATGTGTAGATCCACCGAGTCGCCGGGATCGCGTAATCCCTCGTCCAAGACAGAGGCGATACCGCCCTGAGCCCAGGCGGTGTTGGAGTCGAGTAAAGAGCCTTTCGAAAGGCAAATCACCCTGCCGTGGAGGGATGCGCGGATTGCCAACGAAAGACCGGCTATGCCAGAGCCGATAATCAAAAAGTCCGCGTTCACAAGAGTGCGATCAAATGAGGGTCAGTCCTCTTCGAATTTGCGGTTGACGATATCCTGCAGGGCGGCCAGAGCGGCTTCCTCGTCAGCACCTTCGGTCGTCACGGCGATGACCGAACCGTGACCTGCGGCGAGCATCATCAATCCCATGATGCTTTTGCCATCGACCTCCTCACCGTCTTTTTCCACGCGAACTTCGCAGGAGAAACGGTTGGCGATCTTCACGAATTGGGCCGCGGGGCGCGCGTGGATTCCCAGTTTGTTTTGGATGGTAAATTCTCGTGTGATTGCCATGTGCGTGACGGACTAAAGTCATATTTTCGGAGGATTGCAATGCGAAAAATTCCAATACAACGCTGGCGCGATCAAGTCAGGTAAGAAACGAAACGCCGGGATGAAAAAGCCGCAGAGAAATTTTCGTGCGATTTTTTAATTCCTATCCAGCTGGCTGAAGTGTAGGCTCGAGGCAGTTATGAAATTGTCGGCTTTTTTCTGTATCCTTCCCGCAGTGGTTGTTGCCGAGGTGGAATCGAATATTCCATTGGGTGTCGAGGCTGTTACAGGATACCGTACGGAATACATCCATCGCGGCATGTCACTGGCGGATGATGTCATTGATTTCCAATTAGAAAGCGGGTTTGCACTGTCTGACACATGGAGCATCGGCCTGGGGGGATGGCATGCTGCAGGAACGGCATCAGAGGCTAATTTTTCGGAGACCTCTGGTTCTGTGGAGCTGCGCTACGACGAAAAAAGCTTCAGTTCCGGTTGGGCCCTCGGTTACCGCAGTTTTTCCGGTTCGCAGTTGATCGACGGCCTTGAAACAGGGCCTTTTTGCAGTTGGCACGCCACCGCAGATCTCGATGTGAATGCGGAACTCCGCTATGACGACGGCGCCAGAACCTGGTATGCTAAAGCGGAGCTTTACTGGAGCAAGCCGCTCGACAAGAAGTCATTTGTCAGCGCGCTGGCAGGTATCAGCGCTGTTGGTGATTATTATGATCGCAAGGGTTTGAACGATGTCTTTCTCCGAATATCCTATACGTATAACGTCGCGTCCAACGTATCCCTGACACCGTTTCTTGGTTCATCTATCGGTCTTGATGAGATTGCGGAGGATCGTGGTTATGGGGGAGTCTGGTTTGAGGTCTCGTTCTGAAAAGTCCTGAGGAGGTCCTGCTTTTAGCTGAAAATTGCAATATTGCACGCTTGCCAGAGCGGCGAGAACTTGTCAATTTCGTGTATGAGACAATTTTTTCTGCTCTGCTTTTGCCTACTGGCCTGGCTGTTGCCGTGCGCGGCAAGCAGTCCCGCTCTGGTCAATGGAATAAGGCAGGAATATAAGGGGAAAATGGAGCTATGGACATTGAGTTTGCAGGCGGCGACGACTTCCGAGGCTCAAGAGAAAATCTGGAGGGAGCGGCCTGATGCAGTTGCGTATGCCCATAAAATGTGGATCGCCATCAAGGGATCGCTGGATCAGGACTGGACCCTTGAGTCGGGTGGCTGGCTGCTGAAACTCGTCTGCTCAATGCCCACTGATACCATGGCTGCAGAAGTGAAAGTTTTCCGCGCGGAGGTGATCAAAAGCACCGTTGACAGCGTGGCCAAAACCCACGTCGGCAGTGCCAAGTTGGCTCCCATTTGCATGGGACTGCTTGCCATTGGTGATTCCAGCGCGCTCAAGCTATTGGAGAAAATTGAAAAGGAAAACGCCGACCGCAAGGTGCAGGGCGTGGCGGCGCTGGCAGTGGCAATTTTGTTGGAGGCATTGAGCGATGACCCTGGCACGATGAAACGACGGCTGACTCTGATTCGCAAGGCCATCATTGAAAGTGCAGATGTGGAAATTGACGGGGTCACCGTCGCCAAGCTTGCTGAGGATCAGTTGTACGTCATTCGCTATCTCAGCAAAGGCCGCGTGGCTCCCGACCTCGAGGGAACAGATGTCACCGGTGCCAAGATAAAATTGTCGGATTTTTCAGGCAAAGTCATCGTGCTGTTGTTCTGGAACACGGCAGTTAACGATTGTGAACGCATCCTGGAAATTCATCGCCACATGGTAAAAAAAATGGCTGGTAAACCATTTGTCCTGCTCGGAGTCACCAACGATAGCGTCGGTTCAATTCGCGCGCTGCTAGCCGATGAATCGGTCACTTGGAAGAATTTTCGCGATACCGACAACAAGTTGGCCATGCAGTATCGGATTCTCGGTCGCCCGGTGACTTTTGTTTTGGATAAAGAGCGGAAAATTCAATATGTCGGCAATCCTGGGTCCTTCGCCGAGTTGACGGCCGATGCGCTGGTTCTCGATGCTCCTTGATGGAAAATTACTCGGTTTTTCTCCTCACTATCGATTTGCGGTCAGACGTTTTTTCTGTATAATAACACTTTCAACCACGAAAATAAACATGACTATTCTTTCACAAATCCCCCCACATACCAACGGATTCATGGGCATAGGTATCGGCTACTGGCTGGTGATGGGCGGATCCATGTTGCTCAGTTTTTTGATTTCCTCGAGACTCAAAAGCCGCTTCAACGAATATTCGCAAATTCCCCTTCGTTTTAGCGGAGCAGAAGTGGCACGTCTGATGCTTAAACAAAACGGGATTACCGACGTTCAGGTGGTCCATGTGGGAGGGCATTTGACTGATCACTACGATCCCGTGCAAAAAACGGTAAACCTCAGCGAAGCGGTTTATCAGATGAATAGCGTTGCTGCTGCTGCGGTCGCCGCCCACGAGTGCGGGCATGCGGTTCAGCACCAACAGGCATACGCGTGGCTGGGATTCCGTTCAAAAATGGTTCCGATTGTAAATATCGCCAGCCAATTAATGAACGTGGTGATGATGCTTGGCTTAGTCGGCATGTTCGCCTTGGGCAATAGCGCTTTGATTTGGGTCATCGTCGGCTGTTTGGTGGTTACAACTTTGTTTTCCCTGGTAACCCTGCCCGTGGAGTTCGACGCCAGTCGTCGGGCCATGGTTTGGCTTGAACAAAGCGGGCTGGCCAATGCCATGGAGCATGATCGGGCAAAGAACGCTCTGTTTTGGGCGGCGATGACCTACGTGGCTGGTGCGATCGGCTCTGTTTCTATGCTAATGTATTATGTTATGCAATTGATGGGCGGACGTCGCAGCGAGTGAACCGCATGGCTTTGTAGTCGTTGAATTTTTCTTGGCATAGCAGATTGGCTATGCTAAAAAGCTGCGGACAATGCGAAATTTACTCCAGGATCCGGCTTGGGAGGATGGTGACTTGGGGTTCGCGCTTCCCGATTCACTCCACGCTGTTTCAGTTTGTTTGCCAACTTGGAAATCGGTCGTCGATTACGAAGAGGGCAGGGACCGGGTGTTGCGAAAAATGCGCGTTGGTTACCCGCGTTTCTTTCGTCACCCGGCGGTGGAGAGATTATTTGAAAATGCCAAAAAAGAACTGGCTGTCGAAGGACAATCGGTGGTGATCTTTCCTTCTCGGGTATCCGCGCAGCGGGCGCAACGATACGTCGAACGCAGAGCGGAGGTTGCCACGCGCATTGCCAGTTATCATGGTCTGCAGGCTTTGATCGTTCCTGAAAAAGCCTACGGAGCGGCCAAGGATTATTGGCGTTTTTCAGGCGAAGTGGTCAGCAGCAGGCAGGCCATGGATATTCTCGATGGTAATCCTGCGCCTTCAGGTCGATCAAAAATCCTGCGCGCCAACATCGGTAAAATAGTCGGCGTTGGCAAGGATCAGATCTTCGTTTTTGCCAGCGGAATGGCGGCTTGCACCTCTGTGTTGCGAAGTCTTCCTGGCTTGCGCATGGGAAAGAAAACCCTACAAATCGAATTTCCCTATGTTGATTGCCTGAAAGTGCAGGAGATGTTTGGCAATGGAGTAGTCTTCTTGAATCAGGGTGATGGCGAGTCACTGGATGAAGCCCTGCGTCGCGTGCGACAAGGGGAGTTCGCCGGAGTTTTTGTCGAAATCCCCAGCAATCCACTACTGCGCACGGTCGATCTCGCCCGTTTGGCAGAAGCCTGTCACAACAGCGGCACGCCACTGATTGTCGATGATTCCACCGCCTGTCCTGGTAATGTCGAAGTCTTGCGCTATGCAGATGTAGTAACCACGAGTTTGACCAAATGGATTTCCGGGGCAGGGGATGTTATGGCTGGCATGGCTTGCGTTCGCGAGGACAGTTCCTACAATGCGGATTTTTCTGTTGCCCTTGCCGGGGAGGTGTCAGAATGTGCGCCGCTTTACGCCGGTGACAGTCTAGCTTTGCTCGCGAATTTGAAGGAAAGCAGTGCGCGCTGGGCATTGGTGAACGCCAGTGGGCTCGCCTTGGCTGAAATGCTGGTCGCTCACCCTGCTGTGGAAAATGTTTGGCATCCTTCGATCACCAACAGAGTCGAATATGACAAGCTGCGTAAGCAGGGAGGGGGATATGGAGGATTGCTGTCGATGGTGCTGAAGACACCGAAGAAAACCGCAAAGTTTTACGATGCCCTGCGCTTTTGCAAAGGTCCAACATTCGGCACGCCCTTCACGATCGTTTGCCCCTACACTCTGCTAGCCCATTACGCGGAACTTGAGTGGGCCGAGGATTGCGGCGTGCCGGCGCACTTGATTCGCGTGAGTGTGGGCACCGAAGGGGAAGGCGTCATCTGCGATCGATTCCGCCAAGCCTTGAGTGAAATTTGAATTAGTCGTCCCCTCCGTGTTTGCCTCCCGCTCAAGCACCCGGGTAATATCATTCCTCGCAATCAAGTTGCTGAGCGGATTATCGGTCAAGCGTAATGCATGTTCAGCCACGGCGTCGCAGGTTATTGAGCTGATTTGTGAGATTAGAAAATTGGTCAAAAATGGAAAATGACAAATAGCAGAATGTTGGTTGTCGTAGCTTTTTAAATCCCAACGCTCCGATATTTTTTTTATTGCTTCTATCATACAAATTATCATAAATTCGTCCTGTATGAAAAAGACCACGAAAATCGTGATGAAGATTAATGATGACAACGAAAATCATCATCTTTGGAACAATCGGGGTATCTGGTGGTGTCACGTGACGGTTCATAAGCCGGATGCCACTTCGGAGCGGATGAGGTTTTCACTCAAAACCAAGGATGTCGACAAGGCTCGGGAGAGGCGGGATCGCATCTTCAAGAAAATTGCAGAAATCTACGACATCGCGGCTTAAGTGTCGGAGAAATCAATTTTATCAAATGTTTGTTTTTCTTGCCAGTCAATCCACTGTGCGGCAATTTCTTTCGAAAGACTATCGGATTTAATTTCGATGCGTAAGCCCTTCATTTTCGTCAATTTGATCGGTTTGCAATAATTTTTTTTAATTTTACCCTAGAAGGGGAAAATCGAAAGGGTTGCAGTACCGTTTTTTACCACGGATTGAAGAGGATTTCTCGGATAAAATGGGCCTGACTATCAAATCTCAGGCGCGATCAACTGGCGAATACCATGATATTCATAACTCTTTTTTTATCCGTGCAATCCGTGAAATCCGTGGTTTCTATTTTCCTATCCAAGTTTACGCAACACATAGATAAGGTTGTAATTTGTGAAATCGGTTTGATGCGAACGTTTGTTTTTTAATCTTTTCTTGCCATCAACCTGTGGAGTCGCTAGCCTGGTTCTCGCCGCTGGGGTTAAAACCGCCCGAGGGCATTGAATCATTATTGATCACGACCGTGGGTTATTGGGATGCTTTCAAACGATGGAGACTGGCGCAGCAGGGGTTGTCCTCAGGTAAAAAACGACGGGTCTATGATGCAGATGGGCGAATGGGGGCGTTGCTTGGCAATGCCCGCTGGGTGGGGTGTTTGTTGTCAGTATTTTTTGTAATTGGTTTCGCGGCGCTGGTCTCCAGCCAAAGTCCTGGGGATTCATGGTCGAATCAGGATTGGCAGGCAGTATTCAGTGCTGCAACTATCAGTTTGACTGCTCTGCTGATGTTGCGGACCAATCATCGGGACATGTTCAACAAAAACGGAATTCTCCTGCTGTTGCTTGGCGGTGTTCTGTTGCATTTGACCTTGGTCAGGATGATTTCACTATGGGTGGATGTCAACGAAGTCAGGAATCAATACAAGCTGCTCTTGATTCCTTTCGCCCTTGCACCTATGGTGCATTCCGTTCTTCTCGGGAGAAAGGCGGGGACGTTCAGCGCCGTATTTGTTAGTTTGGCGGGAACTATGCTGATGCCCGCCGAAGAGGTTGTTGTTTATCTTACCATGAGCCTTGTTTGTGGGGTGGTGGTTGTCATGCTCACGCATCGGGTCAGGAAGCGTTTGCAATTGTTGCGGGCCGGCACTTACACAGGCGCCCTGGCTCTGGTGCTGGCCGTTTTGTTTGGCGAAATTCTGGATCTGGCGCAAATCGATCAACAGTCGACGATGCTCGCTAAGGGCGTCATGGTTCTAACGTCTTTTGGGATTGGCTTTATCACCGCACTGATTGTCAGTGGTTTGCTGCCGATGCTAGAGGGAATGTTTTCCCTTACCACCGATATCAGTTGGTTGGAGTTGGGCGACCTCAATCACCCTCTGCTCAAACAAATGCAGTTGGAAGCGCCCGGCACATTCCATCACAGCCTGGTGGTGGCTTCACTAGCAGAGTCCGCCGCAGAGTCGATCGGTGCCAACGCAGCACTGTGCCGGGCATGTGCCTACTTTCATGATGTCGGCAAGCTAAAAAAACCCGA
>Ga0315908_10002665_pt1 | contig 12961 bp, 8 predicted proteins | sample LakEriMetagenome_12_FD_203520 | JGI IMG/M metagenome (GOLD analysis project Ga0315908, IMG submission 203520) | Freshwater fungal communities from buoy surface, Lake Erie, Ohio, United States - Buoy 4 MA124 | ecosystem: Environmental > Aquatic > Freshwater > Lake > Lake biofilm | place: USA...
CTAAAAAATTATTAAAAAATTACTTAAAATATTCCTGAAAATTTTAGAAATTTTGGAAAATTACTATATATTCTTTAAAATTTTATTAATTTTCTATAATTTTAAAATTTTACTTACTATTTTAATTTATTTATTTAATTACATAAAAATGCTGTTAAAGTTGTATTAAATATGTTTTTCGATAATATAATTACATTTAATTCATATATTAAAGCTTTTTGTAACGAAAAAGCATCTCAAGTCGTTAAAAAATGATTGTAAATCACAGTAGGCAGCTTTACTATTTTCATAATTTAGAGGATTATCTTTCATGATAGAAAAAAGTGAATTACAAAAGGCTTTTATTCTTGTCAATAATTTCCGATTTTATTATAATTAATTTATATAATAATAATATTATATGATATTTAATTATATAATTATAAAGATAAAGATGGTTCATAGTAATTAAAACCTTTCGCTTTAAGATCTCTAGAGTGAACTGAAAGACACTAAATAAAATAAAAGGACTTTGTAAATAATTTTCTTAATATCCCTACTGACTTTTATAATGTTAATAATAAATTCTCCTGAACTCTCAGAGTAATATAACTTAATAAGTAAAAAGGGATGACAAAATAAAGTTCTACAGAATTCCTAAACAGCCATCAGACTTATTACTAATAAATGAAGTGATAAAGAAATACAATAATGAAAACAGCATATTCATCCACATTGCCTTCATCTATCTCTACATATTGTAAATCTGTTCTTAATAATAAATAGTCTTTAATCATTTGCTATTCCTGGTCCGATATTTTTATCTATTCTTTCAGGAGCATTATTTGGACCAATTAAGGGATTCATAATAGTATGTCTTTGTGCAACTTTTGGAGCCTCTTGCTGTTACGGACTTTCTTACACTTTTGGAAGGGCAATAGTCATTAACAGTTTTGGAGACAAAGTCTTACAATTCAAAAAGAAAACATTGGAAAACAAAGATAGCATTTTTTATTACATTTTATTTTTAAGGATCACTCCTATTGTACCCAACTGGTTTATTAATATATCAGCTCCTATAGTAGGTATTTCCTTTGCTAATTTCTTTATGGGCACTCTGATAGGCTTAATGCCTGCTAATGTAATTCATGTGAGGACTGGGGTCTTTCTCAATGATGCCAAATAGTTCGGCTTAGATTTCTATAGTATGATATCTTTAGCTGGTCTAGCTCTATTGGCTCTGATTCCCATTATCATTAAGTAAAAGTACAAAGCGAAGGCAGTATGAAATATAAATTTATTAGATTATGATGATAATGTATTAGATTATTTTAATGATAATCGCATAATAACATATAAAATATAATATAAAATGGAAAGTAGCATGGATAGCAATAAGTATGTGATAAGCAGAGAATATCGTGAGATTAGTTCTCGTCCATTGGTTTTAGTGCTGTCTTTGGTGAATTTGAGTATATACTTGTTATTGGATTAAGTACTATTTAAAATAAAACCTTCTTTCTCCTCTTCCTCCTCTCTATCCTACTCACTCTCCTCACTCTACCTCTCTCCTCTACAACCAGATATATTCCTTATTCTACTCATTTTCCTCTCCTTCCCTTAAGACTAAATCCGAATATTTTCTCTCTTTCTTTATAGATAAATCTGCCTTTCATTTATAGTCATCTTTTCTCTCTTTTATCATAATTCTTAATTACAAAAATCAATTAAATCTCCTCTATTAGCTTCCTTGCCCTTCCTCACATTATTTCTCATTAATGCTGAATACATTACTTAATTTAAATTAGTTAAATATAACTCATTCCTAATATTTATCTCCTATTTTTTTGTGTTTTCTATACAAATTGCTATCTTTATTGCTCTTTTATATATAAGAGTTAATTCTCTTGATTAATTATTAATGGCCACTATTCTAGCACTATTTTTTATTGTAGCTTATTTCAACTTTTTTTAAAGCATTCTTTACAGATTTCTTAGATAATGCAATCAGAATATTCACAATACTAATAAATCTTAATCAATTATTTAGAATCAGAGAAATAAAATGGCCTTAATATTAATCATAATCATTATGACTTTCTTAATTGCTATAAATTTGCAAAATTATTTTCTTATAAAAAATAATCCAGACTTAACTATATTTTATAGAGATAGTTTATCCCATATTTATTGCATTTTAGATGTATTTATTGTCGGATTAGCATTAATATTAAGATCACAAATATTCGGAGATTTTTTCAAAGTAAATTAAGAATTTATTTAGTAAAAATGGAAGAGCAAAATAATACGAGCTTTTATTTTAATAATCATCTAAATAGGTATTTTAAGCATTTATATATTTATTCCTATCAAATCAATAAGACTAAAATGCTTATTTACTTAATTTCCAATCACAATTTTTAGTTATTTCTTTTATTTCAATATTTTATAAGCAAGTTTTTTTTATTTTAAAATAACTGAGAAAGTAGAGCAAGATGATATGCAGGGTTATCAAGATACTCCTTTTTAATAATTATAAGAGTGAATTTTACACATTTATATTATTTTTTAATATTCATATTAATATTTATTTCAGAATTTATATTATAATTGGAATACTTATTAAATTAATAAAATTAATTTATATTTTATAGTTTTATTTATTTATTATATTTAAATAATAAATTTAAAATAGTTTATTAATGCAAAATATTTTCAAAATTCTTTGAATGTTGGACTGCAAAATAAACTTTTTTAGTAACTCTATTCTTAATTATTATCGTTATTATTATTATCGACCAATAAATTTTAATTAAAATTGGATTAAATAAAAGTAAAAAATTCTAGATTAGAATTATTTTTAGGTAAATTATGAGAATCTTTTGGATTTATTTTCCTCACTGTGTTCTAACTTTGAGCGCTATTATTGTTCTTAAAGTTAGAAGATTAATTATCTTTATTTAAATTGGACAATTAATTATCTTTATAAGAATTATTCTCAATTATATCTAAGTGAGAGTCTTCTTATATTTCCTTGCTAGTCTTAATTATAAAAATTAAATATTACTTGAAATTCGTGAATCACATTTATATGAGGATTTTCCAATTCGTTAAAATATTATTCATTTTTAGATTAACTTGCTTATACTTTTCCTAATATTCCTTTGAATTTATTTGCACTTTATGAACTTTTAACTATGCTTTCTATTTAACTATTAGACAAACTCATATTTTCAATGCTATTTTTTACTGTTGAATTCATTATTTCAATATTTTGTTGATTTATTTTAGGAGAATTTATAGTCTAGTAAATATTATTACCATTAAAACTCTATCTTTATTAAATATTTTCGTCTATTCTGCTTTATTAACTCACTACACTATTATGTAAGTTCTTCTTTCGTGAATCTTAAAGAATCGAATTCTAATTATAATCAATATCAGTTTTTAAATTTTTCTAATTACTATTATTATTATTAATGTTATTATTAATACAATTAAAATAATTATTAATAAAATTTTGAAAAGTATTTCTATCTTACTAATCTTATTTTTAATTTATTATACTTTATATTTTCTAATTTATTTTTATTATCTAAAAATCATTTATGTTTTATTATTCTACAATACAAATTTAAATTTTATCAGTTTCTATAGTTTTTAATAAACTATTTATGAAATCTATTTTTTCGTTGTATCTAAATATTGATTATATTAATTTACTTTATCATAACAGTATTAAATTCATCCATTTAAATATTTTAACATATTTCATCCATATCATAAAGAATATCATCTTTCATAGAATTTATTTGATCAAAACTTTGATGTAAATTATCAATCAATTTCTAATAAAAATCTAATCCTCTTTGTCTAAAAATTTCTAATTCTGTTTATTAATCAGATTATTATTTAGCTAAATAACTGAATACTTTTTAATAGTATTAATTAATTATAGTTTTTTACTAAATATACATATTATCAAGCTTAGTTTTATTACTTTGTAGTTGATTTTCGTAATCTTTAATTTTGGGCTAAGTTTAAAGTAATCTTTCTGTAAAGACTTATAATTGATGCTTTATTTGTGAAGATGAGTCATTGATTTTGAAAACTTGTTAACCTTGATTTGCAAAAAAGACAGCACATTCTGAACAAATAAAAGCATCTGATTGCTTTAAAATATATTTAGAGTTTTTAAAAGGATGATTAAGACATTTTATATTACTACTGTTATTTGTTTTGTTTTTAGGGAAAAGACTATTTTTATTTGCCTAATAGTTGATTATAAGATTATTAGAATTTCGGTTTATTTTTTTATTATTTATGTGTACAACCATGTTATTTAGAATGTCACTGTTTTATATTTGGGTTTATATTTTTCGATGAATCATTTATTCCTAGTTAAATATTTATTAATTTTAATCTTTTAGTTTATTGCTTGAATTATTTTTAATTTTTTAATATTTCAAATGACTCCCATTTTTCTCTTTATCTAAACTATTAATCTTTTGTATTCCTATTTTTGTGTTTTATTTTTGAATGTAGTAGTTTTGATCTTATAACATTTAAATCTCACAATTACTATATTAATATTTATACCACTTTTTATAATTTAAATGTTATTTATCTTTAAATTTATAATGAATAATCCTTATTTAATCACCTTTATTTAAATTAGTTTATTTTATATATTTTCAATTTTTTATTATTAATCATATTGAAATTTTTTTAATTAATAGATTTTTTATATTTATAATATTTATTGATAATTCATTCCTTTTATTCTGTTTCCTTCTTTTCTAGTTTATTTCTATCTTCTAATTTCTAGAAAAAATATTATAATAAAATTACTTTTCTTTTTTTTAGCGCTAAGTTTTGTATTTTTTCTGAATTTATATATACAGTACCTACTTTATGACCCATTTTATCTCTCTTTACATTTTTATTTTCTTTATTTTTGAACATTTTAGGTTATTTACAAGCTTACTTAAATCTATCTTAATTTGCAAATTAATGTCTTTTAATAAGAAAATCACAACTTGGATTAATTATTTAAAGAGAAACAGCATCATTAAAGTCAGCATTCTAAAATAAAGAAATTATTTTACTTTTTATTAAATTAATTAAGAATTAATATTGACTGAATAAGTTCTCAATATTATTTTATCCTCAACAGCAGTAAATTGAACAATATGACTAAATTCTTTAGAAATATCTAATGATTTTATCTCTAAATTTTCATAAAAGAAGTCTAAATAAAAAATAAAAAGCAATAAATACCAAAAAAATAGTTTTTTATTCTTTAATAATTTGTATCGAATTCAAATAAATCTCCTATAAATTGCAAATGAGGTCTGCAATTTATTGGCAAATCAACTGGATTCTCTTATTATAAAACATTATCAAGCTATAATTCAAAAATATCAAGAATTTATTTATCATAAAACCGACTGAACATTACAGAATCTGGCCTTTTTTTCGAATTGCTTCCTATCACAATAAAAGCAGACTGATTTTTTTCACTTAATTATTCTAATGGTTGCATGTTTTCAAACGGCTTTAAGTCTAATCTCTTTCCCAAATTTACGCTATTCATTTTCTTTATTCTATATAAATCTTAACAAAAATTACTCACTTTTTCACTTGTTTTCAATGCTTTTACAAACAACGTTTATTTTACTTGTTCTACTAATTGAGATTCTCTATTTTTTAGTATTTTTCTTCCCTTTCTTGTTTTTGCAATCCTTTTTAATTATATGCCGTCCATTTAGATATTATATATTATAAAATTATTTATTAATTATATTTTATAATTTAATGCTTAATATATTTATTAAAAATTAAAGAAATAAATTGAATATTTTCATTTTAATTAAATATTTATATCAGATTGGTAATTCTTATTTATTTTTTGTGTTTTATTAATTGAAAATTTTATTTTATAATTTCTTTTATATATTTTATTCTAGAAAATCTATGATATATATAAATGCCTTTTTAAATTTATAATATGGATTATAACTATCTGAACTATCGATACTAACTTGAAGCTTTCTAGAATTAATATTCAAATAATATTCTTAGAATATATTTTATTTTTAATCAAAAATATCTTTAGTTATTTTAAATAAAAATTATTAAAAAAAATTAAAATCACTTTCATTTTAAATATTCACAAATTAGATATTTAAATTTAAATCGGAATTAAATATTCCTTAAAGCTAATTTCTTGTAATTTATAGCTAGTTTTTTTATGACAATTCTGAAAAATACTTATTTTCTTATATATTAATATTTTAATATATTACTGTTTATTCCAATTATAAGTTAAGGAACTCTATATAACTTATTTGAATTTTACATAATCTTAATCCAGTTTAAATATTTATTTTTAAGAAAATCTTTTGAATTTATATCATAAAAATACCATATACTTTCAAATTCAATCTTTTTGTAATAAACTGATAAATAGTATCTAAGCTATTTTTCAGATGGAAAATCATAAAATTCAATTCCTAAACCGTTAACTTTATAAACAAATATTTACGTATATAAAGTTTTTTATTATTTGTTTTAAAATTTATTTTTTATTTAACAATTTTGGTCAGTTTTTTATTATTATGAAATTTCTTTATTATTTTAAATTGGAAGCATTTATTTATTTTCTTCTTTATTATAAATTATATTTATAAATTTTTAAAATTATGATTACTAATCCGATTATTTTTCATTTTAATAATTTTAATTATTAACTTATTAAAAACTTATTTCTTTTTTTTATCTTACAAATGATTTGATAAATGATGTTTTTCCACAGTCTGGCTCACCAATAAGTAATATTTTAATTATTTATTTTTCTCTATTGTGATTATAAGAAAAATTTTATTCTTAAGAATATTTAAACATTTATACTTTTTTAATTATATGCTTATAGAATAATATAATATTTATATATATATGTAAAAAAATAATATGATAATTAATTAAAATTAATATAAATAAATTTTAGAAGATTAAGAAAAATTTGAAATATTAAATAAAAGAATTTTTTAAAAAATAGATAATGATTAAAAAGGAAATATATAATTAAATGAATTTATGGAATTTATCATGGATTTAAGTGAGAAATATCAAATAAAAATTAAGAATTTAAAAGATATTGAAAAATTATATAATTAATTAGATGTTAAAAATTAAGGCAGATTATATTAAAATGATTTGAATATATTAATTAAAGAAATAATGATATAATTATCAGATGAATTTAGTTGATTTTGAATTTAAACTTTTTTTATTAATTTTTATAATAATTTAATTATTAAATATAAAAAAATTTAAAATATATATAAATTGAGAAATATTAAATTCAAATCATATTAATAAAGTGATTTTTTAAAGTGTTTTAGCTGTAATAAGACCACTATTGCTAAGATATAAATGTAATTATTATAATAGTTCTGGCTCTTTAATTATATCATCCCATCTAAATTGAATCCATAAATCTAATGTTTTATAAAGTTCTCTGCTTCCTATTCTTGTTACAGTAAAACTCTTGACAATTTCTAAAAACTCATTTAATTATATGCTATCTACATCTTTAAGCCGGTTTATTATATGACTTTCTATTAATTTAAACATTTTTATGTCATCGTTTTCTAATAAATGATAAAATTTTATAATTTTTGATTATTATTCTAAATCAAATTAACTTATATTTTAAACAATATATTTTTTCATTAAATCTTATAATTATTAGGATGCTCTCAAATTAAAAATAAATCCTGATAAAATTGCACTTACAATTTCATGATCAATTTAAATATTCTGAATTTAAATAAATTATAATATTAATTCTTGCAATTAATTGATAAATTTTTAAGAACCTCCCTTTTAACCGAACGTTTAACTTATCTCGCAAATTTCATATAAGGTAAGTTCATTAATAAAATTTTTTTGAATGTGATTTTCAGCCTTCAAAAATATTTAATTATTTTGATTTTCTAATTATATTTATGAATAACATTTAAGAACAGGAATTAATTATTATTTTTCAACATTATTAATATCATTAAAAAATATTTCAAATAGTTTTCCAATAAATTATTTAGACCCATATTAAACTTTATTGAAACCTATTATGATTTAATATATCATTAAATTTGATAACTATTAGATCTATTTATAAAAATATTATTCAAATTAGTAATAAAATTCTTCAGTGCCTTCATTTTGATTCGTAAAAGAGCTAAATCTAATATATTAATAATAATTACATGAAAAATTATAGCTGAATTTCTAAAGTTTATTTTTGAAGTATTTTTTATATTTAACTTTATAAATTAACCCAAAAAGACGGAATGCCAATACAAAAAAGATCTCCAAATTAAGCAATTTTAATCAAATCATCAACATTACTAATTAAAATAGTAGCCTGCTCAATGATTTCAATTAATGCTTAAAAATTATGATCTTCAGTATTAATATCGAAATCCTTTTAACCAAAATATAATAACCCTTTTAGACAAACCATTACATTTTCAGGAGTAAGCTAAGTATTTGCAGTTTTTATGAAATAGTAAATTTCTTCTATTGAATTGAATTCCTTATTAGGAATCACATTTATGTTTTGTAAATACAGTTTCTAGTAATCATACTTACCTAAACTTATTTTATAGTTTTTCTTTATTTTTTAATTTCATATTTTTCATATTTATTTACATCATATTATATTCTCTTATTTGCTAATTATCTAAATATTCATGTAATTCTCTTCTTTCCATATATTCTTAATCATATTTATTTCTTTCATCTTCTAATTCTTTCAAAAATTCTTTTTTATTGAATATCTTTTTTTCTTTTTCGTTTTCCTTTTCTTTAAGATAATAATTTTTATTAAAAAATTTAGTTAAAAATGAAAAATTAGATTTAACCTTTTTAATAAGTTTGTATGAATTCATTATTAAATAATTTATAAATAATAAATATAAAATAGATAAGTATAAAATAGAAATAAAAAAGGATTAAAGGAAAAATTGGTTCAAATAAAAGATTGTATTATATATTATAAATTGATAATCATTTAGCTAATACTTTTTTAACTTCATTATACATTTTGTGCACCAACATTTCGGTAGTATAAATTGGATTCCATCCCCAATCTTTCCTTGCCTATAGATCGTCTAATGAATTAGGCCAACTGGCAGCAATATTTTGTCTGAAATCAGGTTTATAATTGACTTTAAAATTAGGAACATACTGAGTGATATGGCTATGCAAAATTTGAGGAGAGAAGAAACAGCCTTAAATATTGTATACAGATGAAGACAATTGTTTTCTGTCTGTTTCTAGAAGTTGGATAGTACCCTGAATCAAATCATCAATATAAATCATTGGCATCTTTTCATCAGCCTATAAGTAGCATTCATAATATTCTTTCTCAAGTGCATTGTAAAACATGTCAACTGAGTAATCTCCTGTTCCTCCATGAGGACGGTCAGTGCTCAGTACCTAAATATTTATATAATATTTTCATATTATCATATTACGACTCATACTATGATTATTATATTATGTATTAAATGATATATTATATGAATGTACTTATGGATATCTAATGCACCTGAAATCGACATTGTAAACTCGATGATAATAATCTCCAATAAGTTCATTAAATACCTTAGTGACTCCATACATTGTTGAAGGTCTCATAATAGTCTCATTAGGAGTATTATCCTTAGGAGTAGATAGGCCAAAAGCAGCAATAGAAGAAGGTGAAAATATTTTAATATTATTATCCCTACAAACATCAATGACTTTCTTAAAACTATCACAATTAACTGAATATGCTAATTCTGGATTTCTTTCTCCACTAGCCGACAGAATGGCTGCAAGATGAATAATCAAATCAGGTTTGAATTGCTTAACTAGATATTTTAGTCTCTCTTCATCATTGCAGTTCAATTTCTCATAATGCTTTGTTCCCCTTTTAGAGTTGTCCTAAATGTCTGTGTAAAGAATATTCTCAGCTCCGTATAACCAGTCTAGATGAGGTTGAAGGCCACACCCTAGTTGACCATTAGAACCTGTTAACATTATTTTATTTATTTTTCCTTATTTCTTTAAGTTTAAAAAACTCATTTTATTAAATTATTTCTTTATTAAACTCTTCATTTTATCGTTTATTTTCTTACCTATATTTTATTAATTATAGAACGTTTTAATCTTATTTGCAGATTTATTTTATATAATCTATCTTATGTTTGTATATTTTATATTTTTATTTATCTTTTATTTTATTATTATATTTTATTCAATCATTAATTTATTTCTATTATTTTTCTTTCTAATCGTTTTCTCCCTTTTTAATACACATTATTTATGATTTCTTATTTTATTATATTTTGAGAATATTCATATTCATTAATATTGTATAGATTTTTTTAATTTAATTCATATATAAATTTAATTATGGTATTCATATCTGTTAAATTTGCTAAATTCTCATTAGTGTATAAAGAATCAGATATTTTAGAGAAAATATTTAGGAAATTGAAATGGAAAAAAACATCAGAATTGAAATTATGAATACAAATATAAAACATAATTGGCCATTTATCGTCAGGACCAATATCTTTTTTTTTAAAATTGCATATTTGAATACTTCTAATTAGAGTTTCAAAAAATAATTTTATCCGTTTCATTTTTTAAGTAATTAAAGTTTTTTTGCAATTAAATTTAGAAATTTAATCTCCTACTACTTCCCATAATTTATTATTTTACATTTCAGATTGAATATTAAGATGTTTAAATTCTATCCATTTTATCAGCTTTAATTGAATTTCAAAAAATATATCCTTATCTAACTTTTCTATTTTTATAAACTATAATAATTAACTTAATACATAATCTTAAAGATACGTTATCATATAATTCCATTGATTTTAATTTTTATTTAATTTTTTAAAGTAATCTATTTCTATTAGTTTATTTTCAATCATTTTTAATAATTTTTAAAGTGTTTTTATTACATCCTTTGTATCTTCTCCTTTAGTTAAACCCTCTTTAATTTCTTCAAGACTTGCTAAATTCTTAAGAATTTATTCTAAATTATCATAATGAAAACTTTCTTATTTGACGTCAGAAGTTTATTTAGTATTTCTAAAAAATTAATATCCTAAATCTATTATTTTTTATTAATTAATATTTAAATACTTTCTAATTCTTAGATTGCATAATTTTCATTGTGCATACAAAATTTTCTTTCTTTGAATAAAAGCTTTTAATTATCTTAATTATTTTTTTTTTTTTATTGTCGTTAATAATAATTAGTTATGCAAATTTCTAGTTTTAGTGTCTTTAATTCGGATCTTAATTTTTGCTTTATTTAATTATTTTATGATCTTATTAATCATTATTCATTTTCACAATGTTAAGACTGAATAAAAACTTAATATGCTTATAATAATTATATATTAATAAAGTTTTAAGTATGAGAGTTTTTTTTCTATTTTTCTAAATCATTTAATATATCATTATAAATTTATTCAAAATCGTTTTCACAATATTCTTGTGGTAACTTATTTTAAATTTCTTTTAAATATGCAAGATTCAAAATTAAATAATCAAATTCTTTATTTGTTTTTTAATTAACATTTAAAGTAAGTTCCATTAACTCTAACAGGTTTACATTAATAATATTATAATAAATATAATATTTTTGAATATTTTTTATGTTTTCCAAAAAGTTTTTTACACAATTTTTAAATTAATCAATATAAAATAACTCTTGTGATGAATATTAAATTTTTATTTAAGAATTATTTTAAAACTTATTGAATTCATATTTATAATATTTAATTTCATTAATACAAGTAAAAATTTCAGAAATATCATTATATTAATTATTCATTTGTCTTTAGTTGTAAAAATCTCCTTCAAGAATTTTTTCATTTTAATCAATTATTTTAATAGTTTCAATGCATTTTGATAATTTTAAGTCATATTATTAAATAAAGTTTTAATACTTTTCTGTAAATATAAATAACTCTCTAATTTGTTCTAAAGAAAAAAAGATAAAATTAATTTAAGGTTTTTAAAAGTTTTCTTAATTATTTTATTCTTCCAGTTTATTTTCTTAAATTTTAGATATTAAATCCATTTATTAAGAATTGAAATAAATTATTTAAAAGTAATACTTATTAATCAAACTTTATAAATCTTGATTTAATTAATTAAAAACATATAGTTCTGAATTTTATTCAAATTATTCTGATAAAATTACTTTTTTTATAATTTCGATTATTATTTTTAAATTGTATTTGGCAATATCTTTATAATTTTCATCTGTAAATTATCATTTTTTTTCCATATTATATTTTAATACATGAGGGATGATATATTATTCAAGAAAAAATTATTTTACTTATCTGTCTATATAATTTTCATCAAAATTTTATATCTTTTTCATGTTATATTTAATAAAATAACAAATAATTTTGACTTCAAAAGGTAATTATTTTACTGTTTAAAATAGAGTTTTAAATATTTTGTAAACAAAATTAATTATTTTATATTATATTTCTAAAGTCTTACTATTAGAATCTTATCATATTAATTATTTTTATTTTAAATTATCTTAATTAAATTTTTCTTTTTATTTTTCTTCTAATAAATTATTAATTATTTATTATTAACGCAACTAATTGTAATTCTTAAAAATTGCTGACTAACTTAATTAGTTAATTTGTTAAGAAGATCTTGATTATTATTATATTTTAAGTTATTAACTTGAAATTTAAAATATTAATTACTTATTATCACTTAAATCAAACTTAATTGTTTCTTTACTTAATTATTCAATTATATTATCAAATTACTATTAATAAATATTGAAATCTTATAAATTTTCTAAATATTATTTAATAACTCTAGCAAATATGTCTTAATTATTTAGAATTCAATTAGTATTATTAATATTATTAAC
>Ga0315908_10002667_pt1 | contig 12958 bp, 13 predicted proteins | sample LakEriMetagenome_12_FD_203520 | JGI IMG/M metagenome (GOLD analysis project Ga0315908, IMG submission 203520) | Freshwater fungal communities from buoy surface, Lake Erie, Ohio, United States - Buoy 4 MA124 | ecosystem: Environmental > Aquatic > Freshwater > Lake > Lake biofilm | place: USA...
GATGAGCGGTTGGTAATTTTTTACACATTGCAGTCCATCTGTCTAACAGGTTCTGCAAATCTTTTTCTAATTCGGCTGTATTTTTGCCTTCGGCTACTGTTCTCACAATAACTCCAAATCCTTTTGGTTTGATGGATTGTACTAATCGTTTTAGACGTTCTTTTTCTCCTTTTATTTCTATTTTTTGTGAAACAGAAACTCGGTCAGAAAAGGGAACTAGAACAATAAATCTTCCGGCAAGAGAAAGCTCAGAGCTTATTCTTGGGCCTTTAGTAGATATTGGTTCTTTAACGACTTGTACTAAAATTGATTGGTTAGGACTTAGAATGTCTAAGACCGTTCCATCTTTATCAATTTCTTTTTCAAACTGAAAGTTTTTAAGGTTGAAATCCTTTATTTTACCTGCGCTTACAAGCTTTATGAATTTCAGTTGGGAAGCAAGATTAGGTCCTAAATCGTGATAATGTAAAAAGGCATCTTTATCATGGCCTACATTTACAAAAGCAGCGTTAAGTCCAGCAACTGGTTTTCTTACTTTGGCAATAAAAATATCACCAACTTGGAAATTGCTTTTTTCTTCTTCTTTGTGTAATTCAATTAGTTTTCCATCTTTTAATAAGGCAAAATCTACGGCTTCAGAACTCGATCTGATGATTAATTCTTTATTCACGCTGTAAATTTTTATCCAAACTTTTAAAATTTAAGACCTAAGATATTTGATTTAAGACTTTTATAAAATCTGAAATCCGAAATCTGAAATCTGAATTCAAATCGTAAGGATGGATTAAACAATATTTTAACAGGTATTGAACCCGGGGAAAATTAGTTCGCAGTTTACAGATTATAGTTTACTGAACACTAAATACTGAACACTGATTACTAACTTTCAATTTCAATGAACTTGGTTATTCTAAAATAGAAAAAGTAGTGTTACACTACTTTTTCTTCTTGTGACGGTTAGCTCTCGCTCTTTTTTTACGTTTGTGCGTCGCTACCTTATGTCTTTTTCTTTTTTTACCGCTTGGCATATCTTTTCTTTTTATTGATTAATAAATAATTATTTTGTTTTGTTATTTGCTTTTACTCCTTCAACAAATACTTTAGCTGGTTTAAAAGCGGGTATGTTGTGAGCTGGGATTTTAATTGTAGTGTTTTTAGAGATGTTACGCCCTGTTTTTTCTGCTCTTGTTTTGATAATAAAGCTACCAAAACCTCTTAAATATACGTTATCTCCACTTTCTAAAGAGTTTTTTACCTCTTCCATTAACGTTTCTACTGTTGCTTGAACGTCTCCTTTTTCAAGACCTAGTTTTTCCGAAATCTTTGCTACGATATCTGCTTTCGTCATTTTCTTTCTAATTAATAAAGTTCTACTTTTTTTGAGGTTGCAAATATATGAATTAAAAAAACAAATATTCAAGCATAAACCATTAAAATTTAACAACATAAAAAATTACTTTTGCATTCTAAATAATTTAACTTGATTTTTTCCAATTCATTAATTCATTGGTATTTAAATAGCAAACGTGATTTGCCTTGGCGAAATACGAAGAATCCGTATTATATATGGTTGTCTGAAATCATGCTTCAACAAACAAGAGTAGCACAAGGATTACCGTATTATTTAGATTTTATTTCAACTTTCCCAACCGTATTTGATTTAGCAAATGCTTCAGAGGAAAAAGTATTAAAACACTGGCAAGGGTTAGGTTATTATTCAAGAGCAAGAAACCTTCATTTTACGGCACAATTTGTAGCTTCGGAATTAAAAGGAGAATTCCCTGACAACTATAAAGAGTTAATAAAACTGAAAGGGATTGGTGAATATACCGCTGCGGCAATAGCCTCTTTTTCATTTAATGAAGCGGTTCCTGTGGTGGATGGAAATGTATTTAGAGTATTATCAAGATATTTCGATATTGAAACCGATATTTCATTGGCTACAGCCAAAAAAGAGTTTTCCGATTTGGCTTTGGAACTAATGCCAAAAAACGACCCAGCAACTTTCAATCAGGCCATTATGGAATTTGGCGCATTGCAATGTGTTCCGAAAAACCCCAATTGCCAAAACTGTATTTTCAATAGTAGTTGCGCAGCTTTGCAAAATAAAAAAGTGCAAACCCTTCCAGTAAAATCCAAGAAAATTAAAATCAGCTTTCGCTTTTTTAATTATTTAGTCTTTGAAGACGATAAATCCAATACTTTAATTCAGAAAAGAGACCAAAAGGGGATTTGGCAAAATTTATATGAGTTTCCCCTTATTGAAACCGATAATGAAACGAATATTGATGCCGTTTCGGAATTGATAACTACTGCCTACAATTCAAAATATAAAATTTTAAGTATTTCAAATTCGAACCCCAAAGGGCAAATCCATAAATTATCACACCAACATTTGAATATTAATTTTTGGAAGGTAAAAGTAAAAGGCGAAATTCCTCAAGCGATTAATGGAAATAGCATCAAAAAATTTCCTTTCCCAAAAGTAATTTTTAATTTTATAGAGGAGGAATACAAGGAATTAAGTTAAAAAGCGTACATTTGAAATTACTAAAATTTTCAAAATAAGATGAACGGAACAATAAACAAGGTGATGCTGATTGGCTACCTAGGCGATGATGTTAAAATGCACTACTTCGACGGAGGGAATTGTATTGGTAGATTTCCTTTGGCAACCAATGAAACGTATATCAATAAAACGACCAATGAGAAAATAAATACAACAGAATGGCACAATTTAGTGGTTCGAAATAAAGCTGCTGAAATTTGTGAGAAGTATTTATCTAAAGGAGATAAAATTTATGTTGAAGGCAGAATTAAATCTCGTCAATGGCAAACTGAAGAAGGATCAACCAAGTTTACAACCGAAATTCAAGTTACAGAATTTACTTTTTTAACCACTAAAAAAGAATCTGAACCTTTTAAACCATCCAATTCTGATACGCCAGCTGGCTTATTAGATCACGAATCGCCATACTAATTGTTTAACTAATCCCATTAAATTTGGATCCGGAACCTCCCAGTTTCACTGATTTTATTCAAAATATAGATTCTAATTTGCTTTTTGGCACCATTGGAATTTTTGTTTTGCTTTTTATATCGGCATTGCTTTCCGGTGCTGAAGTAGCCTTTTTTTCTTTGTCCCCTAAAACTATTGATGATCTTTCAAAAACAGATTCTTCAAAAGGAAAGCTCATCTTGTTATTGGTTGACAAACCTAAAAAACTTTTAGCAACGCTTTTGGTAGCCAACAATTTTATTAATATTGGGGTCGTAATTTTGTTCTCCTTTATTAGTGCCAGCTTGTTTTCAGTAATTGAATCTGAATTAATCAAATTTATTTTAGAAGTAATTGTAGTTACGTTTCTTATTTTATTATTTGGAGAGGTAATCCCAAAAGTATATGCCAACAGAAACAACCTAAAATTTGCAGAATTTGTAGTTCGTCCTTTGTATATATTAGATAAGTTACTAACGCCAATTAGTGCTCCTATGAGGTCGTTAACGATTTATTTGCATGAAAAATTGGGCAAACAAAAAGCTTATTTTACCGTTGATCAATTGTCGCAAGCATTAGAATTAACTTCATCAGAGGGCTCTACACATGGAGAACAAAAAATATTAGAGGGCATTGTAACGTTTGGAAATACCGATACCAAACAGGTAATGAGCCCTAGAATTGATGTTTTTGCTATTGAAATCAACGAAACGTTTGATAAAATTCTACCTAAAATAATCGAAAAAGGATATTCTAGAATTCCGGTTTACAATGACAATATTGACCATATAGAAGGCGTTCTATTCGTCAAAGATTTAATTCCTCATATTGACAAAGTCGATTTTGAATGGAAAACACTTTTGAGAAAACCATTTTTTGTGCCTGAGAATAAAAAATTAGATGATTTATTGAAGGATTTTCAAAGCATGAAAAATCATCTTGCAATTGTGGTTGATGAATACGGCGGAACCTCAGGTTTAGTTTCTTTAGAAGACGTTATAGAGGAAATAGTAGGAGACATTAGCGATGAATTTGATGATGACGATATTGCTTTTTCTCAAATAGATGAAAAAAATTACCTTTTTGAAGGTAAAATAAACCTTAAAGATTTTTATAGAATTATCGATGTAGACGAAACGCTATTTGAAGAAAGAAAAGGAGAAGCGGAAACGCTGGCAGGATTTTTATTAGAAATACAAGGTAATTTCCCTAAAAAAGGCGACCAATTAGTATTTGAAAACTGTTTGTTTAAAATTGTTTCTGTTGATAGAAAACGAATTAAACAAATAAAAGTAACTATAGAATAATTTTAATGTTGAAAAAATATAGCGCTTTTATTTTATTTTTCATTTTTGCAATTTCATTTATGGGTTGCAAGAATGAGTCTATTCCAAAGCCCTCAAGTCAATTAAGATTGGATTATCCGATAGCGGAATATTCCAATTATGAAAACGATTGTCAGTATAGTTTTGACACGAATTCTAATGCGATCATTACTGAAAAAGGAGATTGTAATTTTGAAATTAACTATCCAAAAATGAAGGCAACCATTTATTTGAGTTATATTCCGGTGAACAATAACATCAAATTACTACTTCAAGACGCTCAAAAATTGACTTATAAGCACGTAATTAAAGCCGATGATATTCTAGAACAACCTTATATAAATTATGAAAAAAGAGTTTTTGGAATGTTCTATCAAGTCGATGGTAATGCGGCTACCAACACCCAATTTTATGTTACCGATAGCACCAAAAATTTTGTAACCGGCTCCGTTTATTTTTATGCAAAACCCAATTTCGATTCCATTATGCCTGCAGCAAGTTACATTAAAAATGATGTGCAGAACTTAATGGAAAGTCTAAAATGGAAAAAATAATTTAAGCTTACTTGTTAGAATAAAGTTTTGAAACGTACTTCCCGATAACATCAAATTCTAAATTTACCTTCGTTCCAATTTCGAAATTATGAAAATTGGTGTGCTCATAAGTATAAGGAATTATGGCAACGCTAAATTCATTTTTCATAGAATTCACTACCGTTAGGCTCACCCCGTTAACAGTAATAGATCCTTTTTCAATGGTTAGATTATTCAAGCTAGGATCATAATCAAAAGTGTAATACCAGCTCCCATTGGCTTCTTTTATCGCTTTGCAAATACCGGTTTGATCCACATGTCCTTGAACAATATGTCCGTCCAAGCGGTCGCCCAATTTCATTGCGCGTTCTAAATTTACTGTAGCTTCAATTTTCCAATCCGACAAATTCGTTTTATCAATAGTTTCTTGAATTGCGGTTACCGTATATTCCTTATTTTCAATTGAAGTTACAGTCAAACAAACCCCATTATGGGCAACACTTTGGTCAATTTTTAACTCATTGGTAATCGATGAGGTAATGGTAAGATGAACGTTTCCGCCTTCTTTTTCAATTGCTTTGATTTCTCCAAGGGTTTCTATGATTCCTGTAAACATTTGTGATTTTATTTTACTAAATTTGCGATTCAAAATTAGCAATAAATAACGTGTAGTCATGATAAAAAAAGCAGAAAATATAATTGTTGGAATTTCTATTGGAGATTTAAACGGTATTGGAAGCGAAGTGGTGCTAAAAACCTTTGAAGATTCTCGGATGTTAGAATTTTGTACGCCAGTTATTTTTGCAAATGTAAAAATCATATCTGCTATAAAAAAAACCTTTGAATCTAACGCTGCAATTCATGGAATAGATACTTTAGATCAAATTGTAATTGGGAAAATCAATGTTTTTAATGTTTGGAAAGAGCATTTAGAATTAAATTATGGGACCAATGATGAGGCGTTAGGGAAATATGCAATTAAATCATTTGTAGCTGCTACAAAAGCTTTAAAAGAAGGAAAAGTAGACGTTCTGGTTACGGCACCAATTAATAAATACAATATCCAGTCGGACGATTTTAAATTTCCAGGCCACACCGATTATTTGAACCAAGAATTAGCGGGCGACGCATTGATGTTTATGGTTCAAGACAATCTTAGAGTTGGACTTTTAACCGATCATATTCCAGTTAATGATGTGGCATCTCATCTTACAGAAAAATTAATTACTAAAAAAATAGAGACCATCAATCAATCTTTAACTCAAGATTTCAGCATCAATAAACCTAAAATTGCTGTTTTAGGATTGAATCCGCATGCGGGTGACGGTGGCGTAATTGGGAAAGAAGATGATACTTTGTTGAAACCAGTAATAAAAAAATTATTTGAAAAAGGTACTTTGGTTTTTGGGCCTTATCCTGCAGATGGTTTTTTTGGCAATAGCCAATACGAGAAATTCGATGCTGTAATAGCGGCGTATCACGACCAAGGTCTAATTCCATTTAAAACATTGTCGTTTGGTAATGGGGTAAATTACACCGCTGGTTTAGATAAAATTCGAACTTCACCAGATCATGGAACTGCTTATGATATTGCTGGTAAAGGAATAGCCAATCACAATTCATTTAAGGAAGCTGTTTTTTTAGCAATTGACATCTACAATTCCAGAAATGAGTATGGAGAAATCAGTAATAATCCACTAAAAACGAAAGAAAAGTAGTTGTAAACAAAAAAATGTTGATAACGCTTTTGATATTAGTATTATTTTATATCTTTGCACCCCGAAGTTTTGGGAAAAATTGTTGTTAGAATGAAAAAGCTAAATGAATTTTTAATTCCATTTATAGGATTAAAGTTAGGAAAACACCAATTTGAATATCAAATAAGTAAGGAGTTCTTTGATAACTTTGATTATGATGAGTTTGAGAGTGCAAACATCAAAGTAAAGGTTGCTTTTGAGAAAAAAAGCACGATGCTTGAATTGAATTTCAAACACAATGGAACCATTCATGTCCCTTGTGATTTGACAAATGAAATGTTTGATTTTCCAATAAAAGGCAAATTAAAAGTAATCGTTAATTTTGGAGAAGAATATAATGATGATAATGACGAATTATTGATTTTACCTCACGGGGAACACGAAATTAATATTTCTCAAATTATATATGAAATGATCGTTTTGTCCATACCATTTAGAAGGGTTCACCCGGGTGTTAAAGACGGAACATTAGATTCAGCGGCATTAAAAAAGCTAGATGAATTAAGAGTTGAAGAAATAAAAAAAGAAGAAGAAATTGACCCGCGTTGGGAAAAATTAAAACAACTATTAACGGATAAATAATATAGTAAAATGGCACATCCTAAGAGAAAAATCTCCAAAACGAGAAGAGACAAGAGAAGAACACATTACAAAGCTACAGTTGCTCAAATTGCAACTTGTCCTATCACAGGAGAAGCACATTTATACCACAGAGCTTACTGGCATGAAGGTAAAATGTACTACAGAGGTCAGGTTGTTATTGACAAGCAAGTTGATGTTGCTTAATACATTTTAAAAATAAAAGATAAACTCTCACCTGTTGGGAGTTTTTTTTGTTGGAATAAACTTCAAGAGTCGATATTCAACACTAAATGAAATAATTTAGAAAATAATTTGTAATTTCAACCCGTTTTTGGAAAACAATTACAATCCGAAAATTAAAATCCTATGAGTAAAATTACAGCCGCAATTACTGCTGTCGGTGGATATGTTCCAGATTTTGTACTTTCAAATAAAGTACTTGAAACTATGGTTGACACTAATGATGAATGGATTACTTCAAGAACTGGAATTAAAGAAAGAAGGATTTTAAAAGGAGAAGGGTTGGGTACTTCTTATTTAGCAATAGAAGCCGCAAAAGACCTACTTAAAAAAGGGAATATAGATCCGTTAGAAATTGACTTGGTAATAATGGCAACTGCAACGCCTGATATGCTTGTGGCATCAACAGGGGTTTACGTGGCTTCCCAAATAGGCGCTGCCAATGCTTTTGCTTACGATTTACAAGCGGCATGTTCTAGTTTCTTATTTGGAATGTCAACAGCGGCAGCCTATATAGAATCTGGGAGATACAAAAAAGTACTATTAATTGGGGCTGATAAAATGTCTTCCATAATTGATTATACCGATAGAGCTACTTGTATTATTTTTGGTGATGGCGCAGGAGCAGTATTATTTGAACCCAATCATGAAGGACTTGGTTTGCAAGACGAAGTATTGAGATCAGACGGTATCGGTAGAGATTTTCTTAAAATGGAAGCGGGCGGATCAATGTTGCCTCCTTCACAGGAAACAATAGATGCTAAACAACATTTCGTTTTTCAAGACGGAAAACAAGTATACAAATATGCCGTTACCGGAATGGCCGATGTAAGTGAGAAAATAATGCAGAGAAATAATCTTACACATGACGATGTAAATTGGCTCGTTGCACATCAAGCCAATAGAAGAATAATTGATGCTACATCAAGCAGAATGGGAGTTGACGAAAGTAAAGTATTAATAAATATTGAAAAATACGGAAATACTACTTCCGCAACTTTACCTTTATTATTATTTGATTTTGAGAAAAAATTTAAAAAAGGAGATAATTTAATATTCGCCGCTTTTGGAGGTGGATTCACTTGGGGATCTATTTATTTAAAGTGGGCATACAACAGAGAGTAAACTAACCTAAAATTAATACTATGGATTTAAAAGAAATTCAAAACCTGATCAAGTTTGTTTCTAATTCGGGAGTTGCAGAAGTAAAATTAGAAATTGATGATGTAAAAATCACCATAAAAACTACACATGAAGGAACTTCTCCAGAAATTACTTATTTACAACAAGCACCTTTAGCTCAAGCTGCTCCTCAAGCTGCTCCAGCACCTGTTGCTGCCGTTCCAGTTGCCGCTGCTCCAGCCGTAGAAAATTCAAATTATATTACTGTAAAATCTCCAATGATTGGGACCTTTTATAGAAAACCATCACCAGACAAACCTATGTTTGTTGAAGTTGGAAGTACTATTTCAAAAGGAGATGTATTGTGCGTTATTGAAGCGATGAAGTTGTTCAACGAAATTGAATCTGAAGTATCAGGTAAAATCGTTAAAATATTAGTTGACGATATGTCACCAGTAGAATTTGATCAACCATTATTTATAGTTGATCCTTCTTAAGAAATTATAAATTATGAATTTTAAATTATGAATTGGCAAACCCTTTCATAATTTATAACTTATAACTCATAACTCATAATTCAAAAAAAATGTTTAAAAAAATATTAATTGCAAATAGAGGGGAAATTGCTCTTCGAGTTATTAGAACCTGCAGAGAAATGGGAATTAAAACGGTTGCCGTTTATTCTACTGCTGATGCAGAAAGCCTTCACGTAAAATTTGCTGACGAAGCAGTTTGTATAGGCCCTCCGCCAAGTAATCTTTCCTATTTAAAAATGTCTAATATTATTGCTGCAGCGGAAATAACCAATGCTGATGCAATTCATCCAGGATACGGATTTCTTTCTGAAAATGCTAAATTTTCAAAAATTTGTCAAGAACATGGAATAAAATTTATTGGTGCCTCTCCTGAAATGATCGACAGAATGGGGGATAAAGCCTCTGCAAAAGCAACCATGATTGAAGCAGGAGTTCCATGTGTGCCAGGTTCTGCGGGAATATTAGAATCCTTTGAACAAGCTCAAAAATTATCTTTAGAAATGGGTTATCCTGTAATGCTAAAAGCTACCGCTGGTGGTGGAGGTAAAGGGATGCGTGCCGTTTGGAAAGAAGAAGATTTATTAAAAGCTTGGGAAGGCGCTCGTCAAGAGTCGGCTGCTGCCTTTGGAAATGACGGAATGTATCTTGAAAAATTAATTGAAGAGCCACGCCATATCGAAATTCAAGTAGTTGGTGATTCTTACGGAAAAGCATGTCACTTATCAGAAAGAGATTGTTCGGTACAACGTCGTCACCAAAAACTGACTGAGGAAACTCCATCTCCATTTATGACTGATGAATTAAGAACTAGAATGGGAGAAGCTGCGGTTAAAGCAGCCGAATATATAAAATACGAAGGTGCTGGAACAGTTGAGTTTTTAGTGGACAAACATAGAAATTTCTATTTCATGGAAATGAACACTAGGATTCAAGTGGAACACCCAATTACCGAGCAAGTAGTAGATTACGACTTGATCCGGGAACAAATAATGGTAGCAGCAGGAATTCCAATTTCTGGGAAAAACTATTTACCTCAATTACACGCAATAGAATGTAGAATTAATGCGGAAGATCCTTACAACGATTTCCGACCTTCACCAGGTAAAATAACTACACTTCACGCACCAGGAGGACATGGTGTTCGTTTAGACACGCACGTTTATGCAGGTTACACGATTCCACCAAATTACGACTCTATGATTGCTAAATTAATAACCACAGCTCAAACACGTCAAGAAGCAATTAACAAGATGAAACGCGCTTTAGATGAATTTGTAATTGAAGGCGTAAAAACTACGATTCCTTTTCACCGTCAATTAATGGACGAGGAGCAATATGTAGCTGGAAATTATACGACTGCTTTTATGGACACTTTCAAAATGAACGATCCGGAGTAAAGCGAAATTCAATAAAATAAAAAATCCCATTCGAAAGAATGGGATTTTTGTTTTAAAAAGAGTTACATCGTTGTAGCTCTTTTTTAATATTTTATGGAGGACTAGTTTCCTAAAACTTTCACATTATCAACTTCCCAAGTAGAAGCAGCTGTTGTTGAAGAGGTATATTTAAATGCTAGATAAACAGTGTTATTTCCTGCACCTACGAAAGAATTTAAAGATAAATTCCCTGAATTAGCCCAAACATAATTACCAGATGAAAGAGTTGCACCCGTTAAAGTGGTCCAGGTTACACCTGCAGCATAAGGGCTTCCCGTTCCAGAATAGTTTCTAGAAACTAAAACTACAATAGGATCTCCTGTAAATTTATAGGCATTATCAAAAGACAAAGTAGCGGTTGTTAATGATGATAAATTTTGAACTGGAGAAATCAACCAATCTTCATTAGCTCTATTTCCCCCCGTATAACCTGACATTTTAGCCATAGACCCTGGATTTCCAAAAGTAGTACTGTGTGTCCAAACCTCAGCACCAGTTACACTAAAAGCTGTCCAAGCAGCAATACCGCCATCAAAAGTTTCATTTAATAGTGGAGAAAATCTAGTGTTTGTTAATTTAATATCGGCTTCAGTTCTTACCATAAATTGGTAATCAGTGTTGTATTTTGTCATGATCCCTCTAATTTTTCCACTTCCTGTAGCTACTGTTTTTGCAGCAAAATTAGAATAGCCGCTGGTTCTAAAAATTACAGAATTTCCTGAGAAATCCTGAATTCTACGATTGGTAGCACCACCAATAGTATTTGGATTGGATGGATTTGCATCATAATAAGTACTGTTGGCAACCACATCATTATCTACAAATTGAACTCTGTCGAATTCAATTAGTTTATTTATGTAGGCACCACCATTAATTGCTTGGTCAATAGTTACTCGTTGAACCAGTTGATCTTCATTTACAGCAGTACAAGTACGATTTACCGAAGTTTTGAAATCAGTTTCTGCCATTCTTCCCACTTCAGCACCTCCTGAAGAGTTGGCATAAAGACCACCAATTCTCATTCCATCGTATTTCACATCTTTGTATAAACCATCCATTTTAATTAGAACTTTTCTTCCAGGCTCATAATTAATAAAGGTAGAAGAAGCATCAACAGGAATGCTGAAAGCTCTTGTTCCATCTAGTGTTTGGAATGAAATAGATTTGAAGAAATTACCACCAATATCGCTAGAGGTTACATAGGCTTCAATTACGTCAGAAACGCCAGGAACAATACTGGTGTGAACCGCTACAACTGCTCCAGCGTTAATTTGAGAAACTTCTCTGTTTTTTACTAATGACGTTTCAGAACAATCTCCAAGGGTAGGCGTTCCAAACTCATCTTTTACACAACTAGTAAACAATCCTGCAGAAAGAATACTAAAAAATACTAATTTTTTTAAAATTATTGATTTCATATTAAGGTTATTTTTTTTATTAAAAATTGATGTATAAATTTAGGAAATAGGTTCTTCCGAAACCGTAAAAATATCTAGGGGCAAATGCCGGAGTTCCACTTGAAACGTCTTGGTTTAATTGTCTGTAGTTGGAGTTTCTTGCTTGTTCAAATCCACCTGTTTTGTATACAATATCCATAACATTATTCACACTTGCAAAGAACCCAAAGGTGTTATCTCCTACTTTCCAAGATTTTCCTCCAATTAAATTCAATAAAGCAAAATTATTAAATTTTTCTTGTTTTAGCAGTTCGTTTGCTCTGGCTTGAGTTGCCTCAGGGAATGGATTGTTATTAACCCCTAGTGGATCAGTAAAAAAGCGATCTGTTCTTGTAATTGGAGCCACATCAATATAGCTGTTGGCGAGGTAATTTATATTAGCACCCACCCACCAAAATTTAGGATCTCTATATTCAATTCCAAAAGAAGCTGCTGCTTGTGGCATACCTGATTGTTTGTAATTTTTCAATTTGGCTTGACCATAATCATTTAATGGCATTGGATTATCAACAGTTGCCGCAGCATCTGAACTTACTTTTACATTTGGATTACTGTCAAAAATATAATCTCCATAAGCAATACTTGTCGTTACTTTTATGGTAGAAGTAACTGCGTATTCAGCACCAAATTCAATTCCTACATTTCTTTTATCCAAATTAGTAACTGTTTCAGCTACGAAGACATTACTTTCATTTGCATCAGTTGCCGGATCGTCAATACCTGCACCGTCTCCAAAAAAGAAAGAAGTTTCCGTTTGATTTTTTATTTTAGAATAAAAAGCGGTCAAACGCATTTTAAATTTTGGAGCAGAAATGATATAACTCGCATCGGCACTAGAAACGGTTTCGTTTGCAACTCCATCGGTTATATTATTGGTCACTCGGGCATTGTTAAATACATTTCTTAAACTTGGCGCTTTAGACATATAAAGGCCATTAAAAGTTAAGTACTGGCGTCCTGAAATTTTGTAGG
>Ga0315908_10002673_pt1 | contig 12944 bp, 7 predicted proteins | sample LakEriMetagenome_12_FD_203520 | JGI IMG/M metagenome (GOLD analysis project Ga0315908, IMG submission 203520) | Freshwater fungal communities from buoy surface, Lake Erie, Ohio, United States - Buoy 4 MA124 | ecosystem: Environmental > Aquatic > Freshwater > Lake > Lake biofilm | place: USA...
TGCTGCCGATGTAACTGTTTATCCAGGACACGGTGCTGGCAGTGCTTGTGGTAAAAACATGATGAAGGAAACCGTTGACACCTTGGGGCATCAAAAGGAGATGAATTACGCTCTTCTTCAACCATCCCGAGAAGCCTTTATAGCCGCGGTTACTGATGGTCTATCAGCACCACCCGCCTATTTCCCCGGTAATGTGATGATGAATAAAAAAGGTTACGACTCGTATGATTCGGTAATGGAGCGCGGAAATAATCCTTTGTCTATAGATGCCTTTGTTGCTGCCGTTGCAAGCACTGATGCCATCATACTCGATACTCGCAATCCGGCCATTTTTCATAAAGGCTTTGTGCCCCAATCCATCAACATTGGCATTGATGGCCAATTTGCTCCATGGGTCGGTGCATTAATTGCCGATGTAAATCAACCCATTGCTTTGATCACTGACCTTGGTCGTGAAGCCGAGGTAGTGATGCGCTTGGCTCGTGTTGGTTTTGATAACGTATTGGGCTATCTGCAGGGAGGATATGAGTCATGGGCAGCAGCTGGAAAGGAAATCGACACCGTTCATCGCATCAGTGCTGCAGAATTTGCAGAGCGCGTAGATGTGAACAGAGACAAGGTAGTGGACGTGCGTAAAGAAGGCGAGTACGCTGCCGAGCACATAGAAAACGCTTACCTCCGTCCACTTGATATAATCAACGAATGGACTTCTTCCATAAATGAAAATGAGCATTTCTTCTTGCATTGCGCAGGTGGTTACCGTTCTATGATAGCAGCCTCCATTTTAAAGTCAAGAGGCATTCATCACTTCACCGAAATTGAAGGCGGGTTTGGCGCCATAGCCAAAACCTCCGTGCCGAAGACGGATTTTGTGTGTCAGAGTAAGGTTAGTTATTAATGATTAATGATTAGTCCGATTCTTCTTACTGGTCTTTAAAATGGCAATAGTCATTTTAAGTAATTGCTCAGCTTCATCATGAAGTCTAGTGTATTCGGGTTTTTCAATATACTCGCCGCTATTGATTAGGTTAAGCCAATAGATTGTTTCATTGGTTTCTTTTTGGCCAATCTGCATTTTATGAATAAAATCCGCTTTACTTTCTGCGTATTGCGCTTCTCTGACCATTGCACCAATGGAAGTACCTGAACGTCTCAATTGATCCTTCAGACTCCATATTTTATGGTTGTGATCTATTTCTTTGCAGAGCTTTACAACCTCAATGGCGAACGCAAGACTTTTTTCTTGTATAGTCATGATGTTGTCGATTAAGGTTCAAACCTATATCCACATAACCAAATCAAAAAATATTACTTAACAGCATACCTACATTCACCAATCATTAATCACTAATCACTAATCATTAATCACTAATCATTAATCACTAATCATTAATCACTAATCAACCAATCCCATTAATAATATCGTACTTCGTGATGATATGAAATTTGCCATTGCTCAATTCCATGAGAACGGCGGGTACATCTTTGCTGATGAGTTTTGATAGATGTTCAATCGATTCCGTTTCCTTTACCACGGGAAGTGCAGGTCCCATAACGTCTTCTATGCGGCAATCATAATTGCTTTTCTTTTCGATGATCGCTTGATAAAGTCGGGTTTCGTCAACTACCCCTGCAATCTTATCGTCTTTAATGACAGGGATTTGTGAGATGTTGAATTTCTTCATTTTCTCCATCGCATGACTGACCAATTCACCTGACCCGATTGTAACCAGCGGCTTATCGAGGTGATCTTTGATGAGGTCGCGTGCTACTTTTTTCTCGTCTTGTAAAAATCCACGATCGCGCATCCATTCATCGTTGAACATTTTACCCAAATAACGGGTACCGTGGTCGTGGAATATGACCACCACCACATCGCCCTCTTTGAATAGATGTTTTAATTGCATGATACCCGCCATGGCCGATCCCGCAGAGTTACCTACGAAAATACCTTCTTCACGTGGGATACGTCGGGTATAAATCGCAGCATCGCGGTCAGTCACTTTTTCAAAGTGATCTATCAAAGAAAAATCAACGTTCTGTGGCAAAAAATCTTCACCAATGCCTTCGGTGATGTACGGATAGATTTCGTTTTTATCGAAATCTCCTGTTTCCTTATATTTTTTAAAAACCGAACCATAGGTATCGATACCGATGACTTTGATATTCGGATTTTTTTCTTTCAAATAACGCGCGGTGCCACTAATTGTACCGCCTGTACCTACACCCACTACCAAGTGTGTAATCTTACCATCGGTTTGATCCCAAATCTCAGGGCCCGTGCTCTCGTAATGCGCCTGAGCATTGCTCGGATTATCGTACTGATTGGGCTTCCATGAGTTCGGTACTTCTTTGATCAAACGCGAAGAAACCGAATAATAGGAGCGCTCATCTTCTGGATCTACGTTAGTGGGACATACAATCACCTCTGCACCAAAGGCACGAAGGGCGTCAAATTTTTCCTTTGACTGTTTGTCGGTAGAAGTAAAAATACATTTATATCCTTTTATCACCGAAGCGATAGCCAAGCCCATACCGGTGTTACCAGAAGTTCCTTCGATGATGGTGCCACCGGGCTGAAGAACACCACTTTTCTCGGCATCCTCAATCATTTTTACCGCCATGCGATCTTTGATAGAGTTGCCTGGATTTACCGTTTCAATTTTTGCCAAAACCAAAGCGGGTATCTCAGCGGTAATGCGGTTGATTTTAACCATGGGTGTATTACCAATGGTTTCGAGAATATTATTGTAATATTTCATAGTGGGCAAATATAAGAACTCCCGCAGGCTCATCTGTGAGTTGACCTGCGGGAGTTATGCTTGTTTGTTAAGAACGATGACTATTGCGAGAAAATGGAACGATCGTCGATATAAGTGCTGGCCGGGTTGAGAATCATAACCGGAATCTGCGATTCGTTGGTGATGATCTTTTGTTCTTTATCAATACCAAAGGCGTGTATGAGTTGTTCGTCGGTATTGTTCAAAATGCAGATTAGATCGATTTCCGTGTGAGCAGCATACATCAGCAATTCTTTTACAAAGCCCGAAGAAGACGCTGTGGTGAACTTCGTTTTATAAACAATTTTATTTTGTTCCATAAAGCCTTCGGCATAACTCACATTGCGGGCAATTTGGTTGTGCAAAAACTCATCAGATTCTTTTGGTGCTATAATATGCACTTCAGAATTATAGCGTTTGGCAATTTCAACTGCTGTTTTCAGCTTTTGCTTCGTGTCTTTATGCAAATCCAACGGAAGCAAAAGGCGTTTTACTGTAGCATCCACCTTTGATTTACCCTGAACGATGATCATGGGTGCGCTGTTTTCTGCCACCACTCGCAAGGCATTAGACCCCACTAAATATTGAAGACCTTGAAGGCCGTGAGTACCCATTACCACCAACTCGGCTTTTTCCTCTTTTGCTACAGCAGCGATATCATCGAAGATATTCCCCACCTTTGTAGTATATTTGAGATCATAGTTGCTTTCCGCACGGTGGCGAGCAGCTTGAGCTTCTAGTTTTTGGTTGGCTTCTTCGATGTCACTTGCTTTTTTCACTACGTGTAGCAATTGAACTTCTGATTGAAGCGACTTGCTCAAACTAGAAGCGTAGTGAATGGCAACATCAGCTACGGATGTAAAATCGGTTGGAACGAGAATTTTTTTCATTTTCAAAAAAGGAATAGCAAAAAACGATTGTTTCAAAAGTAAACACAAGAGCGAGAAAAAAAAGCTTAAAGAACGAATTAATCTCTTGAACTGACCAAGTTCAGTTCGCAACTTTATGGAAAGCACGCACCTCCATACCTTCTACAACCAAGCGCACGCTGTAATAAGCCGTCGTCTTGAAGAAGAAATTCCAGCACATTACCATTATCATTGTTTCCGACATACCGCTGATGTTATTGAGCAAAGCCAAATAATAGGAAAAGCTGAAGGCCTCTCCGATACCGAGTTAGCTCTCTTGCGCATTGCAGCGCTCTTTCATGATACGGGATTTTTGCTTCAGCGCCAACAGCACGAAATGGCCGGATGTGCCATTCTTCGTCAATCCGAGGGGATTAGCATGCTGAGTGAAGCAGAAATAGCCACCATTACGGGCTGCATTATGGCAACCAAAATACCTCAATCGCCACAATCGAAAATAGAGCAAGTACTTTGTGATGCCGACCTTGACTACTTAGGAAGAATTGATTACTCCGAGATTGCAGAATTGTTGTTCCAAGAAATGCTGAGCTGCGGTGAGATTAAAAGCAAGGAACAATGGAAAGAACTACAGATTTTGTTTCTAAGCAAGCATCGGTATCACACCCCCTATTGTCAGCGGCAACGCGAGTCCGCAAAACAAGAACGCTTAAACCTCATTTCTCTGTTGTAAACTGTTAGTTCCTCCTTCCCCTATGCTTAACCACTCGATCAAAGTTTTCCTCACTGTTTGTTGGCTTGCACTTGCTAGTCAATTAGCGGCTCAAAGCTTTGAGTACATCAATACTATTCCCGCCACTGCAGACGCCCAACTCACCTCACCAGATGCGGTGGCTATCAACTCCCGTGGGCACGTGTATATTGCCAATTCGAGTACAAAAGCCATTCACGTTTATGATGAGAATGGCGTTCAACTTGAAATCATTTATTCGGTTTCTACTCGCGAAGGATTCACGGCACTTAAAAAACCCACTGCTTTATATGTCGATGTCCACGACCAATTGTACATCTATGATGCTGATGCCGGTTCTATCTTCATTCGTCCTATTTCGGGCGAGGGTCGCAAGATTGGAGAAAAAGGATCATCAAAAGGCCAAATCGACAACATCACCTCCATCGCCGCCGATAGCGAAGGTTATGTGTACGCCTTGAACGTTCAGAAAAAAGAAGTTTCCGTTTTTTCACCAGACGGACACTTTGTCACTTGGATCAATGGTGGTAGTGAACCTTTCAAAAGCGTAGTGGCGATTGGTGTCAATGGAAGAAACGAACTATACGTATTGGAGCGAGAAGGGCCCACTGTATACATGTTCAACCAACTCGGTCGATTGGTGAATGTAGATCGTAATTTGAATCGCCAATCTCAAAATGTTTTGGAAGAAGCCCTAGAGCTAGCCGTTCTTCACACGGGTGAGTTTTTTATACTCGATAATTTGAAACAGCAGCTTCGTTACTATGACCGCCTGGGTGATAGCAAAGGCATGTTAGGGGCAAAAGGTAAAAACGCCCCCGGCGTTTTCGAGGACATCATTTCCATTGCTTGTCATCATGGCGAGGTGACTCGGCTGGTGGCCCTCGATGCTCAAACGAAGCAAGCGCAAGTGTTTCAGATCAACAACAAACCACTTCCCATAGTGCCCGAGGACAGAGCACTTACGCTGAATTATAAAACACAAGCCAGTGAAGGCTACCATTTAATCCGCAACGGAAGCTCCAATTTGATGGCGGTTATTTACGCCAACGATCTGCATCGTATCACTCTCATACAAGATCACATTTCAACTAAAATCCCGATTGAATTTGGTGAAATAGTGGATATGCGTTTTGACCGCAACAATCAATTATACGTATTGGATGCGAAGAAAAATGAAATTTCCGTTTTCAATTCTAAAGGCGCTGCCATTCAAAAATTTGGTCAAGACCTTAAGTGGAAAAGTCCCGTTTCCCTGGTGATACAACCGGAAGGAAACATTGTAGCCTGCGATGAGTCAAATTCGAAAATTCATTTTTGGAATCAAGATGGCGTATTGCTTAAGTCCATTAGCGACAAAGAAAATGCTGCAATTTCTCATCCACACCACCTGGAAACGGATCGAAAAGGTCAACTTTACATTTGGGACAAAGGAGAAAACACCATCTTCCGAACGGGAATAAACGGCTGGCCTACCTCACCTACAAAGCTTCGTATACGAGGAGATAAAGCAGGCGACCACAACGGTGAGATCGGAGGATTTTTTATAGATCCTATGGATTTGGTGCATGTGTACAACAAAAGCAACGGTCAATTAGAAATCTACTCTTGGAAAGAATCTCCTGAACTTTTGTACACCATCGGTTATCCTGGCGAAGGCATCAATGGATTTGCACAAGTAGAGAACATTCAATTTGATGCCTCCCTGTTTGAGCATCATTTTCTGCGTGAGGACGGAACAGAAATGATCTATCGTTTTGTGGTGATACCGCCCTCCCCTGAAGATCAGATGGCCATCGACGTAAATGGGGCCGACTTGCAGTTTACCCTTAATCCAATCGCTGACGCTAGTGTTATCGAATATGGCTTGTTGCGTCATGATGAAAGTGGAAATGACACACTCGTTTATCGCAACACTAAACCCCAGCTAAGCCTGCGTTTACCTGCCACTGACGATGTTTCATTGCACAGTTATTCTGCCGCAAGTATAAGCCCTACTGGTATTTCAAAAGGGAATAAAGCCGTGCCCGATTACTTAAGTTATGCCAAGGCGTTGATCAGTGTTCGTCAATATGACGATGCCCTCATCGCCTTTCGAAATGCAACTATTTACATGGGTAAATCGCCCGGTATGGCTAGTTATATTTCCAAAGAAATGCGAGCTACGGGCGAATCTCTTTCAGCGAAAAACGAGACGAGTAAAGCTCTTCAGTATTTGCGTGAATCATTTCTACTCGCCCCTTTGGAATCGGGCAGTAGACAAAGTTTACAAAGCGCATATTTCCATTACTTCATGCAGTTGGCCAACAAAGAAGAATATGACCAACTTATTGCAGAAGCTGAGCGCGCCATGAATCAAAATGCGGTGAAGCCGATTATTCTTTCCGCAATAGATTCTTTATCGCTCACCCTGAGCGAGCTTCCTAGCGAGCATACCATTGATCGCGCCTTAATGTTGCAGAAAAAACACAGCGGATGGGAACCGAACAACCCGTTGGTCAATGCAAATACGGCACATATTCTTTTTGACTTGTATGAGTTGCGCAGAAACAAAGGCATAGCAGCAAAAGAAATCAATCTCTTATTAGCCCAAATACAAGCAGAAAGTCAATTAGCCGTCAACGGACTCAAAAGCGCAGGGCTCGCCCACTTTGAACCTCATCTCTTGCAATTGCATGTGCTCAATGAGTTTGATAAATTTACGGATGTTGAATCACAAGCCTTAAAAGAACTTACCGAGTCTTCCTATCGCCTAACGCCTTTATTGGTGAAACGCTACCGCGTTGAATTGGCGCGTGCTTACGAAGGGCAAGAAAAATACGAATCGGCGATAAAAGAATATGAACACGTACTTTCTCTGGATGCCAACGATAAAACCTCCCAAGAGCCATTGGCGGAAGTGTATGTAAAAGCGAAGCATTACGACGATGCTAAATTGCTTTACCAACAGATGCTGAGTACCGATAGAAACAACAGCACATTGATTGCCCGCATTGGTGAAGTAGAGTTATTAAAAGGCAATTATGTGGAAGCGAGTTTTCAATTAGAAAAAGCGGTAAAAATGGATCCTTCTAACGGTGCCATTTATGGACCATTGGCAAAAGCATTTGAAGGAGCCAATCTAGCACAGCAGGCCATTCTTAATTACACCATCGCCATTCACTATCAGATTGCGCATCTGGAACAAACAGAGGCCAGTAATGCCGGAACAAAAGAATCTTTAGCCGCTCAGCAGTTGTTGAACGATTACCTGCTGCGCTGTGCAACACTCAACGAACAAGTAGGAGACTATGATGCTGCCATTGAAAAATATGAATTACTCACCACTTACAATCCCAAAAGCCCAGAAGCGTTTTACGGTTTAGGCAAAGCGTACCTCAGTGCCGGTTATGTATATAATGCCGAAAAAGCACTCAACACGGCTGTAAGCCTAGATCCTAGCAAAGAGCAATACACTTCCACATTAGACAGTGCTCTAAAAATGCGTCAGAACAGCTCTGGTGAAGAAGTAAAATTGCAGATTGTTGACTTGAAGGTCAACGATATTTTCCCCTCGCTTTACCGCAACTATGCTGATGTTAAGTTGCTCCCGATTGGCGAAGTGATTATTGCCAACAACTCTAGTCAATCCATTACACCTTCTGGCATTTCAGTTTTTGTTCCTGAATTGATGAGTCAGCCGACGGAAATTAAATCACCAGCAATTCTCGCATTCAGCAATGCTCGGGTAAAACTTCCCGCTGTTTTCACAGATAAAATTTTACAAACAGCCAACGCAAAAACATTGCAACTCGAAGTTGTTGTTCACTACTCGATGAACAAAGCCGATAAGAAAATAAAACAAACTGTTCCTATCCAATTAATGGCGCGCAATGCCATTACCTGGTCAGACAAGCGTCGTTTGGGCGCTTTTGTATCCTCCAATGAAGAAGCCCTCATCAATTATAATAAAGCAGGCGATCAAATTTTCCGCAACCAACCGCACTACGGATTGAACCGCAATTTGATCAAGGCCATGCAGAATTATACCCTTTTAAATCATAGCAACTTTGTTTATAGTCCTGACCCTGTGCAAAGTTTTGCTACGGTGAGCACTAACACGGATATTATGGACTACTTGCAATATCCAGCAGAGACCATTAAACGCAAAAGTGGCGACTGTGATGATCTCGTAGCAGCCTACTGTGGCGTGTTGGAAAACGCTGGAATTGCCACCGCCTACATAGACGTACCGGGGCACGTATTTATGGCCTTTAACACCCAGATTCCTGCGGAGGAAATGTCGCTTGCTGGTTTTAATCCACTCGACGTCATCATCAGTGAAAACAAAGTATGGATACCGATAGAAACCACTCTTTTAGGCAATAAAGACTTTTTAGTTGCTTGGAAAAAAGGAGCAGAGCGCTATTACAGCGAACTAAAACAAGGACATTTCCCCGAATTGGTGAGCTTATCGAATGCGCGAAATGTTTATGTGCCCTCTAACTATGTGCCTGCCGACTTTGCAGAAACGCCTCCCAGCGATGAATCTGTTAGTAAAGACTATGCAGAACTATTGAAACAGGTACTCGCCAAAACTAAAAAAGAGCTGATCACAGAGATGGAAGCCCGGTATTTGGTAGAGCCCAACAATGTTTTTGTCAAAAATAAATTTGCCACTCTATTGGCACAGATTGGAGAAAATAAACGGGCCGAACAGATCTTTTTAGAAGCCTTAGAACTTGCCCCCGAAAATTCTACAGTCATAAACAACCTTGGAAACATCTACTATCAGCGAGGAAATGCCTCGAAAGCCATTGAGTATTATGGTGCTGCCTCAAAAATTGACACCAAGGATGCAGAAATTATCGTTAATTTGTGCAAGGCAAATTTGCTAGCGGGAAATACCAATGAAGCGCGTGTACTGTTTGCCAAAGCCGTTAGCTTAGACCCAGAAATTGAAACTATATATTCATCTCTTCAATCGCAGATAAAATGAAAAGATTAGCCTTATGTCTTGTATTGAGTGTAATTGCCATTTGTGCATTTGCTCAAGGAGCTGATACAACGCGTATCGGTAAAATCGTTTACTACGAAGGAAAAGTAGAAGTAGGTCCGGAAGGCAAAATGATGCCTGCAAAGATCAATACTGCTGTGCGCAAAAACTCGATGGTTCGAACCACAGGCGACGCAGTGGCCGAAATTACCTGGAACAATGGAAAAAAATCGGTTGTGGGTCCCAACTCGAAAGTGAACGCCAATGCATTGATGGCGAGCTCCGGAAGTGCGGCGAAGTCAAATACCGAAGGTGTATTCACCGGTTTCAACAAAGTGTTTCAAGAAAACAATAGCAAAAAAAGAAGTGAGGAAGGGGGAATTCGTCGCAGCGAAACAGTTACGCGCGACAAAGCATCTGATTCAGAAATGTACTGGAAATCGGATCGCGAAATTTCCTTCGAAGAAGCCTACTCTATTTATGAAAATAAAGAGTATGCAAAAGCCATTTCGGCCTTCCATGCCTTCCTCAATCAAAAACCCAACGATGAAAATGCACGTTACGCTCATTTCGCTTTAGGGCATTGTTATATCATGTCTGATAACAATTTGAAGGCGAAAGAAATTTTCGAGAGCTTCTTGATTCAGTATCCTACTGACCCACTGCGTGCCGATGCCGAAAAAATTATAGCACAGTTATAAGGTGGCCTTTTTTCGACCAAAAAAAATTATTCAAACGATAACAAGCGCGGTGTTTCTCACCGCGCTTTGTTTACTGATGACCTTTTCTGTGGTTTATTGGTCAAACCGTATGGTACGATCACCACTAAAAGGAATCGAAAATCAATTGGTCGATCTTTCCTTTCAAGTGCGCACAACACACCGCGAGCGCACCCCCTTGAGTCTCGATCAAATTGTTATTATTGATATTGACGATGCCAGTATTGAGCGATTAGGGCGAACACAATTCTGGCCGCGAGCCTATGATGCTCAGGTGATCCGTTACATCAATTCAGGCAGTCCACTCGCAATTGGAATAGACTATCTCTACACCGAGTCGGACAGCTTGCCATCTTCGTATCGTCAGCTTTTACGCAGTCGCGGAGTAGATAACATTTCTACCGTAATGAACGCGATGAGCACGGACCACGAACTCGGTGAAGCCATTGCAGAAGGTGGAAATGTATATCTCAGTTTTTATGACGATAACGAGTTAGTCGATAGCCTCATTCCAGATCCGGTGCTCGATAAAATGCGTTTGCTCCGTTCTGACAGCCTAAAGGAAATTGATATCCCCGAACTCACTTATCCCATTCTTCCCATTGATGAATTTACGGATGTAGCTGCGGCAGTAGGCTCCATTGCCATGCCCAGTGATCAAGACGGCACTGTGCGCACCTACAGGGTGCTGCAAGAAATTCCCATTCCTACAGAAAATCGGTATTACGCGGGGAATTTTCCCTTTTATATGCTCATGGACGCTTATGGCTTAGGGGCAGATGATGTACACCTTTCTGACCAAGGAATAGCCGTGGGTGATAAAAGTTTTATTCCCTTGCGAAAAGATGGCACCTTTCGCATCAATTGGCTCAGTGAAGACGAAGAGTTTCGTTATATCTCTTATTACAAAGTATTGGAAGGCTTAGTTCCCGCGGAATTTTTCGTGGGTAAGTTTGTTTTCTTTGGCACCAGCGCATCCGGACTTCAAGACCTAAAAACAGTACCTGTCGGAAACGACAAGATGCCCGGAGTGGAAGTGCACGCAGTGGCCTTCATGAATATGGTGAATCAGGACTTCATTACCGAAATGGATGAATGGGCTACCCTCCCCTATTTCGCGTTGATTTCACTGATCATGGTCGCTCTCTTTTTATTGTTGCGACCCTTGTTTGGGTTTGTGGTGGCCGTCATCTTAATAGCCACCGAAATGTTTGGCTTCTTTTTGTATTTCATGCCTACCTACAACATCATTTTCCCAGTGGTGACCTTGATGTTGCTCACGCTCCTCGCCTATTTATCGAGTTCACTGTACATCTATTTTATTCGTGAACGAAAAAGTCGACGACTTAAAAATGCCTTCGGTACTTATGTATCGCCAGAGGTAGTAGAACAAATATCGCGTGACTCCTCCTCTTTGCATTTGGGAGGTGAGCGTAAAGAGCTGACGGTACTTTTTTCCGACATCCGAGGCTTTACGAGTTATTCCGAAAAAATGCAACCCGAGCAGATCGTTGCAGTATTGAACGATTACCTCAGTCGTATGTCAGCGGCCATATTTAAGCACAAAGGCACCATTGATAAATTTATCGGCGATGCCATCATGGCCATCTTTGGCGCTCCCATACCCCAAGCCGATCATGCCACACGTGCGTGCAAAGTGGCGCTCGACATGGTGCGCGAGTTGAAGGTATTTAATGATGAACAAATCAAAAACGGAGGAGCTCCTTTGAGCATTGGTATTGGTATAAATACCGGTGACATGACCGTGGGAAACATTGGTTCCGAAAAAAGATTTGACTACACTGTTATTGGTGACAGCGTAAACTTAGGTTCGCGATTAGAAGGGCTCACCAAAATGTTTGGAGTAAACATCATTGTATCCGAATTCACGTATGAAAAATCGGATCGTAGTATTCTAGTTTTCCGTGAGCTCGCGCCGGTCATTGTTAAAGGCCGCGATAATGCGGTCAATGTTTATGAACTGCGCGGCGACACCCAAGCGCAACGGTTATTTGTAGAGCAGTGGGATATGGCTTTGAAGGCTTTTAAGCAAAAAGACTTCGAACACGCCCGCCGACTTTTTGAAGCCTTTGATAATGATCTAGCCGCCAAGTACTACGTAGAGCGCTGCCACGAATTCGAACAAAATCCGGAAGAGTTTACACTCACGTTGAAAATGGAGAGTAAATAGAAAAGAAAAAATCAACGCTATTTATATTTTATCAATCCTTCCGAATCGCTGCGATGGGTGAAATGGTGGTGACGTAGAAGGCGGGAAATACCAAAGCACCCACGCAGGTAAGCATGGTGCCAAGGTTTAGAGCCAGGATAAACAACCACTCCATTTTTACGGGAACGGTGTCGAGGTAGTAATTGGTGGGATCGAGGCTTATAGCGCCTGTGTAGTGCTGGAGTAAACACAAGCCTATGCCCACCACATTGCCCCAAATAACGCCCTTGCCGATGATGTAAGCAGCGTTGTATAAGAAGATGCGCAATACTGATCCGTCTCTGATACCGAAGGCCTTCAATGTGCCTATCATGCGCTGACGCTCGAGTATGATGATGAGCAAGGCACTGGTCATGTTGACGATGGATATGCAAATCATGAGTATGATGATCACCTTTACGTTGATGTCTAACATACTGAGCCACGAAAACATCTCGGGACTGCGCTCGGTAATTTTGCTGGTGTAGAGATAAAATGGAACGGTCTTGTAAATCTCATCGTCCATTGCCATCAATTGATTGTAATCATTGATGAGGACCTCGTATCCGCCAATGTAATTGCGCTCACTGCCGCGCTTTGTTCGGTAAACAATTTCGTAAGGCCTGCAAGCCTCTACAGACTGA
>Ga0315908_10002675_pt1 | contig 12941 bp, 11 predicted proteins | sample LakEriMetagenome_12_FD_203520 | JGI IMG/M metagenome (GOLD analysis project Ga0315908, IMG submission 203520) | Freshwater fungal communities from buoy surface, Lake Erie, Ohio, United States - Buoy 4 MA124 | ecosystem: Environmental > Aquatic > Freshwater > Lake > Lake biofilm | place: USA...
TTCATTGGGTTAAAAAAACAAGTCCGCCCGTATTTATTGTTCATGGCGATGCAGATCCTACCGTTCCTTACCAAGAGTCTGTTGCACTTCATGCAGCGCTTGTAGCAGCTGGCGTTAAAACCGAATTCATAACCATTCCGGGTGGCCTTCATGGAAAATTTGATAAAGACCAAAATACAATGCTGAATACCGCTATCTTTAAGTTTATTGAAAGTTTAGAGGCATTTAAAAAGTAAATGGTTTTATGAAATTGAAAGGCTTGCGTTGGTGGATTTTAAGTTTGATAGGGCTAGCCACTGTTGTTAATTATATAGACCGTAATGCGCTTGCCATTATGTGGCCTGGAATTGCTTCAGAATTGCAAATGAATAAATCGGAGTATGCTTTTATAGTAAGTTGTTTTACGATTGCATACGCTATAAGTCAGGCTTTGAGTGGTAAATTATTTGATGCGATAGGTACAAGACTTGGTTTTGTTGTTTCAATTGTAGTATGGAGTATTTCTGCCGCTTTTCATGCCGCCGCAAGGGGCATCATGAGTTTTTCAATTTTTAGGGCATTATTAGGTTTAGGCGAAGCAGGCAACTGGCCTGGTGCAGCAAAAAGTAATGCCGAATGGTTTCCGGTAAAAGAACGCGCACTCGCACAAGGAATTTTTAATGCAGGCGCTTCTATTGGTAGTATTATTTCTGCACCACTCATTGCTTTTTTATATGGGTTTATTGGATGGAAAGCCACATTTATTTTAATTGGACTGCTTGGTTTATTATGGATTATTCCTTGGTTATGGATCAATAAAAAAACGCCAGATGCGCACCCTTGGTTAACCGAACAGGAGCGTCAATATATTTTAGATGGTCAACAAGCAAGTGATCCTTCAGACAAGGGACTTTCATTTAAGCAAGTGTTGCAATTGAGACAAAGCTGGAGTATTTTATTGTCTCGCTTTTTACTCGATCCTATCTGGTGGCTTTTTGTTATTTGGCTGCCACTTTATTTATCTGATAAATTTCATTTTGATATTAAAGCCATTGGTGCATTTGCTTGGTTCCCTTATGTAGGTGCCATGATTGGTGGTATTGGTGGAGGTTGGTTGTCTAGTCAATTTCTAAATAAGGGTTGGACGGTTACCAAAACAAGAAAATTTAATATACTACTTGGTGGTTTATTTATGTTCCCATCATTACTTACTATTATCGTACTCAACAATCCATCTTACGCCATGGTTGCTATCTTTTTTGCGCTCTTTGGATTTCAAATTATTATTGGTACCATTCAAACCATGCCTTCCGATTATTTATCTGGAAAAGCGGTGGGAACCCTGTCTGGACTTGGCGGCTTTGCAGCAAATATGGGCGTGCTCGCTACTACCTGGATGGTTCCAGCACTTACTAAAACTTCTTATACGCCCTTTTTTATATTAGCGGCTGCATTGGTGCCACTTGGCATTGCAGTTTTATTTATCTTCAGTGGAAAAATCGAAAAAATTAAATTATAATGGGTATCAGATATTTGCTAATAATACTTTTTTTGTCTATATCTTTTTTAACCTTGGCGCAACAAGAGTTTTCAATTTATGAAGGCCCCGTTCCTAATGCACTTCCATGTAATAAAGAAGAAGGGGTTAGTAAAAATGCTACTGGCAAAATTATTATTGCAAATGTTACGAGTCCAACCGTCACGGTATTTAATCCAGCAAAGCAAGATGCCAATAAAACAGCAATCATTGTATGTCCTGGGGGTGGTTATTCGAGACTCGCTTCTGGAAACGAAGGAAATGAAGTGGCGGAAGCGTTTAATAAAATAGGTGTTACGGTATTTGTATTAAAGTACCGATTGCCTTTTGATAGTTGCATGACCAATAAAGAAATTGTACCACTACAAGATTTACAGCAAACGATAAAGCTTGTTAGAGATAGGGCTGCGGGTTTTAATATCAACCCTGCTATGCTTGGTGTGATTGGATTTTCGGCAGGTGGTCATTTGGCAAGTACAGGTATCACAAAGTTTTCTGAATCTTATATCGAAAATACGAGCATTACTAATTTAAGGCCTGATTTTGCCATATTAGTATATCCTGTTATTAGTATGGATTCGGCCATATGCCATAGAGGCTCAAGAGATAATTTGCTCGGGAAAAAAGCAAAAGCTGCAAAGCTTAATTTGTTTTCATCGGACCTGCAAATAACTGCTCAAACGCCCCCTACTTTTTTGGTGCACGCTTCTGATGACAAATTAGTTCCTGTAGAAAATAGTATTCGTTTTTACCAAGCACTTATCAAAAATAAGGTAAATGCCGAAATGCACGTTTATCAAAATGGAGGACATGGATTTGGACTTCAGAATCCAACAACTACAGACGCTTGGTTTGAAAGAGCAACTACTTGGATGCATGTCAATAAATTTATTGCAGGTAACTAGATCGATTTTCCTCTTTTTTTGTAATCCAAAGTACTCCGTCTTGCCAGGCATGGTAAGGCCTTGTTTGTGTATGATTTATTTCCTGAATACTAACAGGGTTTGCGTTTTTCATAATACAAGCGTATTTATGGGTAAAATTAGCTAATAACTGTCTTTATAGTGTTGGCTTACTTTTATATCTTTAAGCACATTAAGATTTTTGCCATGTCACAATCCAATTCAAGACGTAAATTTTTACAAAACACCGCAGTGTTTGCAGCAGGTATTAGCATCGTTCCTAGGCATGTTTTAGGAAGAGGCTTTATTGCGCCAAGTGATCAATTAACCAAAGGTATTATTGGCCTTGGTGGCATGGGTAGAGGCCATATAGGCCTTGGAGGCACTAGGGTGGTAGCACTATGTGATGTTGATCAAACGCATTTAGCAGCAGCGTCTAAAATGGTAGGCGGCGGTGTAAAAACTTTTGCAGACTATCATGAACTCATTGCCATGCAAGAAGTTGATATTGTGCATATTGCTACGCCACCGCATTGGCATGGAATCATGTCTATTGAAGCTGCTAAAGCAGGCAAAGATATTTGGTGTGAAAAACCAATGACCCGCACCATTGGTGAAGGCAAGCGTGTGGTGGAAGCAGTAAAGCAGCATGGCCGTATGTTTAGGCTTAATACTTGGTTTAGATTTCAAGATGAATTTTATGGCATGAAAACATCTGTAAAGCCCATTAAAAAATTAGTTGAGTCGGGCATGCTTGGTTGGCCACTTACTGTAACAGTTAGCAAGCACACAGGTTTTGATTGGAAATTTTATTGGATTGGAAAAACAGGACTTGAAGCACAGCCAGTTCCTGCAACACTCGATTATGACAGATGGTTAGGTCCTGCACCATATAAACCATATAACGCGCACCGTGTGCACGGAACATTTAGAGGTTATTGGGATTATGATGGTGGTGGACTTGGCGATATGGGTCAACATTATTTAGACCCTATTCAATATTTTTTAGGCAAAGACCATACCAGTCCAGTAAAAGTAGAAGTTGACGCAGATCAACAACATCCGGATGCTTGTGGCACGTTCCGAAAAATAGTGTATACCTATGCCGATGGTTGTAAAATTATTTTAGATGGTGAAGCCAAAGACGAATCAGTGGCTTACATAGAAGGACCAGCAGGCAAATTATTTGCTGGCTTTAAATCTACCATTCCAAACCTAAAAGAAAAGCTAGCACTATTACCAGATCCTGCACCACAGGTTACAGATTTTTTAGAATCGGTAAAATACAGAATACCTTTTGCGCTGAATGAATCCAATGGACATAGGTCTTGTACGATTATTAACCTGGGTAAAATTGCACTACAGTTAGGACGAACATTAAATTTTGATCCAGAAGCACAAGTATTTATTAATGATGATGAGGCCAATAAAATGATCAATCCACCAATGCGTGCACCCTATGGTATCTAGTTTAGTAATTGACAAATTTATCGACATGAAAAAAATAATTATCGCTTTTATTGTATCAGCCATTTTTTTAGTTAGCGCTGGTCATTCATTTGGGCAAGGTGATGCAGCTTCTGTTGGATCAACAGTATCAAAAATGCAAGGATGGAATGACGCTGCATGGGAAAACTTTTTTAATGCGTTTAACAATACGGATGCAGGTACCAATGCGCCACATGTAAAAGCAATGTATGCGTTGGATGCTTATTTGCATACAGCATCACTAGATAAATCATTAAAAAATAAAGCGGTTACCATTGTTGTTAATGGGCTAACACAACTTAAAAATACCCAAGAAAAAAATATTTTAGTGCGTTCTTATTTATTAGAGCGACTCGGCTATTTGGGATCTGACAAAGCAGTAAATACACTTTCTAACTATATTGAAGTGCCTGGTTACACAGACGTGGCAACCATGTCACTCACTACCATTGGTTCAAAAAAATCAATGGCTGCACTTGAAGCGGCACTAGTAAAAGCTTCAGCAGCGACAAAGCCTGCTATTGAGGCGGCCATCAAACACTCCAAAAGTGTTTTACCTTTTATACAGGCAGTTGCATTAACGCCAGCTAAAGCAGTTCTTCCAGCCCAACGATTACTCGATTTACAAGACCAAATGGAAATTGCAAAAAGCCCCACCGCTCAAAAAGAAATTATTATTGAAGCCGGCAAAGTAAATAAACTAGGTGCGCTCATGTTTGCTGCTAAATTTTTAGAAACTACGGCGCTACAGTCTGATGCAGCGATTGTTGTATCTAAACTGGCACTTGCTAATCCCGATTTTAAAGGTCCCATGGTAAGACCTGTTTTACAAAGAGCGCTTGCTTTATTGCGCGGTGAGGATAGTGCTATTTTGGCTAGCAAATTGGCGTATCATATTAAAGCCATGCCTTACGATTATGGTTTCGAAAATATATTTAACGGGAAAGATTTATCGGGCTGGAAAGGTCTTGTTGCAAATCCTATTGCACGCTCAAAAATGACCGCGCAACAATTACAGGATGCGGGGGCAAAAGCGGATGCATCTATAAAATCCGACTGGGTGGTAAAAGATGGACTACTTGTTTTTACAGGACATGGCGATAATTTATGTACACAAAAACAATATGGTGATTTTGAACTTTTTGTGGATTGGAAAATCACCGAAAAAGGCGATGCGGGTATTTATTTACGCGGAACACCTCAGGTTCAAATTTGGGATACCAGTAGACGTGAAGTGGGCGCGCAAGTTGGTTCAGGGGGGCTTTACAACAATCAAAAAAACCAGCGTCATCCATTAGCAGTTGCTGACAATAAAATAGGTAGTTGGAATACCTTTCATATTATCATGCGTGGCGCAGTGGTAACTGTTTATTTAAACGGTGTACTTGTAACAGATAAAGTTGTGTTAGAAAATTATTGGGACCGCACACTTCCTATTTTTATAAAAGAGCAAATTGAACTACAGGCACATGGTACTTATGTTGCTTACCGAAATATTTATATTAGGGAGCTTCCTAGCAATTCGCCAACTGCCTTGTCAGATTTCGAAAAACAACAAGGTTTCAAACTGTTATTTGACGGCACAAACCTAGATCAGTGGTTAGGCAATAAAGCAGGATATCTTTTACAAGACGGTGCCATTATGGTGAACCCAAAAAGTGCAGGCGGCGGTAATTTGTATACCAAAGACGAATATGCCGATTTTGAATACCGTTTTGAATTTCAGTTAACCCCCGGAGCCAACAATGGATTGGGGATCAGAACGCCACTGGAGGGTGACGCCGCATACGTGGGCATGGAACTTCAAATACTAGACAATGATGCCGAAATCTATAAGAATTTAAAGCCTTACCAATACCACGGCTCTATTTATGGGGTTATGCCGGCTAGAAGGGGCTATTTAAGGCCAATTGGCGAGTGGAACGAAGAAGTTGTTGTTGTAAAAGGCACACGCGTTAAAGTGATCTTAAATGGCGAAACCATTACGGACGCTGATATTAAGGAGGCTTCTGTAAGCGGTACCATGGACCATAACGAGCACCCCGGATTAAAGCGAACTTCAGGTCATATTGGCTTTTTAGGTCATGGCGACGTGGTTCGATTTAAAAATATACGGGTGCTTCCTCTATAATTTCCATACTATTAATCTCAATCTTTTATTATGAAAAAAGCGGCGCTTCTATTATTGATACTAACGTATTCTTTGGTTGGATTTACTCAATCTAAACTAGACGCTGAAGTGATTTCGACTGTAGAGAAATTACGTCTAGCTATGATAAGTGGGATAAAAGAAGATTTAGAATCTGTTGTACATGATAGCCTAAGCTATGGGCATAGTAATGGAACCATAGAAGGCAAGTATGAATTTGTAGAAAAAATCGTTTCAGGCAAATCGGATTTTGTATCTATTGAATTTTACGGTCAAACCATATCTGTGCAAAAAAACATTGCGTTAGTTAGGCATAGTTTAATTGCAAATATTAACGATGGCGGTAAGCCTAGCGAAATAAAATTGAAAATTTTATTGGTTTTTACAAAGACTGGAAAAGATTGGAAACTTTTAGCACGCCAAGCTGTAAAGCTTATTTAATTTTTGAGACTAAATTGATAGATTATACAGGGTCTGCTACTTTCTAAAGAAACTATGAAGTATTTATTTTTATTATCATTTGCGCTAATCATAAATATGCATCTTGCCTATGCGCAAACTAAATCTTTGGCTGCTGAGGTTGCAGCAACTGCTATGGCTACTTTATGGAAAGTGCCAGTTGGTGCAGATACTGCTAAGCCTACCAAGTGGACGTATGATCAAAGCTTTGGATTACTTGGCATTGAGCGCTTGTGGATACAAACCGCCAATCCAGCCTATTTTTCTTACCTCCAAAATAGCATGAATTATTTTGTTTCCGAAAACGGTGATATCAAATTTCATAAAGTGCAGGATTATGATATTGATAATATTTTACTCGGGAGAATTTTATTGTCACTTTATAATGTAACTGGTCAGGTAAAATATTACAAAGCAGCATCATTATTAAGAGATCAATTAAAAGCACAGTTGCGCAAAAATGAAGGCATACTTTATATGGGTGAGCCTTTTTATGCCGCTTATGCAAAACAATTTCACGAGCCCGAAGCTTTTGATGATATCGCTAATCGATTTATTGGGATGGAACAGCATGCAAGAGATGCTAAAACAGGTTTGTATGAAATGGCACTTGTAGATGTGCTTGAAAATTTTCCGGTTGCACATCCAAAGCGTGATACACTGGTATCCATTTTTAAAAGACGTGTAGATGCTATTAAAAAAGTACAGGTTTCCGCAAGTGCGATGTTTGTTTATGCCAATGCTAAAGCGGTGCGTTTAGGTTTTTTACCTGCTAGTTATTTGGCGGTTTCAAAAAAAGGATATGATGGTATTTTAAAACAGTTTATTGATACCAGCAAAGAGGGCTATGCCAATTTGAAAGGAACCCTAAGTGGGGACCCCAATGGAGTAGGTGTATTTATACTAGCTGCTACTGAAATGGAGTGGCATGCGGCGCCAAAACCTGGTAAGAATAAAGTTTTTTTGTTGGACGATTATTACAATGCAGAAAAGAAAAAAGACATTAAAGGTGTTGAATATGCCTACCATTATAAGTGGCCTGAAATGTATAACAATGGGTTTTCTTTTTTAGGAAATATAATAACTTCTAATGGATTACAAACTAAAACATTGTCGCAAGCACCAACAGCTGGCAATTTAAAAAATGCTTCTATATATATGATTGTTGATGCGGATAATATAGCAGACAATCCTACCCCAAATTACATGAATGATAGAGACGCCCAGGAGATTTATAATTGGGTAAAAGCAGGAGGTGTATTGGTTTTATTTCATAATGATAAACCCAACGCCGATTTTACTGCTATTAATAAATTATCTGATTTATTTGGTATTCATTTTAATGAGGATACTCATAATAAAGTAGTTGGAACAAATTATGTAGGCGGGAAAATTGATGTACCTGCGGGGCATCAAATCTTTAAAAATGTTCAAACTATTTATCAAAAAGAAGTTTGTTCCATAACTGCTAAGTCGCCTGCTAAATCATTACTAACAAAAGGAGATTTGGTTGTTTTTGCAACTGCTAAAATTGGTAAGGGTACCGTTTTTGCAACCGGTGATCCTTGGCTTTACAATGAATACACAGATGGTCGAATGCTCCCGGCTATATATCAAAATGCTGAGGCAGCAAAAGGTTTAGTAAAATGGTTGATATCTCAAATCCCAGTTAAAAAATAATGAATTTTAAAGCAGCATAGTTGGCGCTATGACAACAATAAATGATGTTAAATAGAAAAATATATACGACTGTTACCAACCAAAATGTAGATGCATTATTTGCGCTACCTGAAAAAGTGTTGCAGTTTGGAACTGGCGTGTTGCTTCGCGGCTTGCCTGATTATTTCATTGACAAAGCAAATAAACAGGGTTTATTTAATGGAAGAATTGTAGTTGTAAAATCTACAGATCAGGGAAACACGGATGCCTATGTTGCGCAAGATGGATTATATACGATACTTGAAAAAGGCATTGAAAATGGATTGCCCATAGAGCGCACCACAATTAATGCTTCTATTAGTAGGGTTATTTCTGCAAAATCACAATGGGATGAAGTATTAATTTGCGCAGCTAGTAAGGATATTCAGGTAATTATTTCAAATACCACCGAAGTTGGCATTTCACTTGTTCCCTCGGATGCTACAGCTTTATTTCCAGAATCATTTCCGGGTAAACTACTTCATTTTTTAATAGAACGTTACCGTATTTTTAATGGCTCGCAAGATTCAGGGTTGGTAATTATTCCAACCGAGCTCATTAGTGATAATGGCATTAAACTAAAAGAAATTGTAATAGAATTAGCACGATTAAAAGGGCTTTATGCCTCATTTATAGAGTGGGTAAAAAATGACAATGATTTTTGTAGTTCATTGGTTGATTGTATTGTGCCAGGTAAATTGCCTGCATCTGAAGTAGCAACATTCGAACAAAAAGCAGGCTACGTTGATGCCCTAGCTATTATGTCTGAACCTTACCGCTTGTGGGCGATAGAAACTGCCAGTGAAAAAACCGCATCAATACTATCTTTTGCAGCCGCAGATGCTAGGGTGATTTTAGCCCCTAGCATTAATAAGTACAAAGAAATTAAATTAAGGCTTTTAAATGCTACGCACTCTTTGTGTTGTGGGGTGGCTTATTTAAGTGGGTTTTTAACAGTTAAAGAGGCACTAAATGACAATCAATTTAGATCATATATCTCTGAAATGTTATTAGGAGAAATTGTACCACTCGTAGCTGATGGCGAAATTTCGTTAGAAGAAGCGCGTAGTTTTGCAATGCAGGTGATTGACCGTTTTTCGAACCAGAGTATTGAGCATTTGTGGTTAAACATTTCTGTACAATACACGTCTAAAATGCAAATGAGGGTTGTGCCATTAGTTGAAAAGTATTTACAGCAGAATGGTAGAGCGCCTAAACGTATGTCTTTTGGTTTTGCTGGTTTTTTAGTATTTATGAAATCTAGAGAAATGGAGCCTCGAAAATATATGGGAGCCTATGCTGGTTCATTATATGAAATTAAAGACGACAAAGCCGCAGAAATGTCTACTGCTTGGGCGTCTAAAAATACATTTGTAGCATCGGACGTTTTTAACGAACAGGTATTTGATTATGTGGATGCAATTGAAGCTAGTTCTGTAAAAGATGTTTTGGCGTTGATAGTATAATTAAAATTTGAAAGAGATGGGTAAGTTATTTATGGGTGAAGATTTTTTGTTGCAAACAAAAACAGCGGAGTTATTATACAATGAGTACGCTAAACAAATGCCAATTATCGATTACCATTGTCATTTGTCACCACAGCAAATTGCTGAAGATATTAAATTTGAAAATTTAACCCAGGGATGGCTCTACGGCGATCATTACAAGTGGAGAGCGATGCGTACAAGTGGTGTTGATGAATCTTATTGCACGGGTGGTAAATCCGATTATGAAAAATTTGAAAAGTGGGCAGATACTGTTCCTTATACCATGCGAAACCCGCTGTATCATTGGACGCATTTGGAATTAAAAAGATATTTTGGCATCCATGAAATCCTAGATCCAAGTTCTGCAATGTCTATTTACAAAAATGCAAGTGCACAAATTCAAACAGATTCTTTTAGTATCAAAAACTTGATTCGTAAAATGAATGTGAAAGTCATTTGTACAACAGATGATCCAATTGATTCTTTAGAATACCATAAAAGGCTTTCGGAGAGTGATTTTGAGGTAAAAATTAAGCCCGCCTTTAGACCTGATAAAGCCATGGAAGTTGCTAGCGCTGCTACCTTTATTGCTTATGTAAAAAAATTAGAGTCTGTAACCAATTTATCTGTTTCTTCATTTAAAGATTATTTATTTGCACTTCAAAACCGCCACGACTTTTTTGCTTCAATGGGATGCGCTGTTAGTGATCATGGACTAGAAGAGATTTATGTAGAAGATTTTACAGGTCAGGAAATTGAATCGATTTTTACAAAAGTATACGGCGGTAAAGATCTAAGCCTTATTGAGCAGCGTAAGTTTAAAAGCTGTATGTTACTTCACTTTGCAGAATGGGATTGGGAAAAAGGATGGGTGCAACAATATCATTTAGGTGCACTGCGTAATAACAATTCACGTATGCTTTCTAAGCTAGGTCCAGATACAGGATGGGATAGTATTGGTGATTTTTCTCAAGCAGCCGCACTTTCTAAATTTTTAAATAAATTGGATAGTGAAGACAAGTTGGCTAAAACAATCATCTATAATTTAAACCCTGCCGACAACGAACTCATGGCTTCTATGATTGGTAATTTTAATGATGGATCGGTAGCTGGTAAAATACAGTTTGGTAGTGGTTGGTGGTTTTTAGACCAAAAAGATGGTATTATAAAACAATTGAATGCATTAAGCAATATGGGTTTAGTGAGTAGGTTTGTGGGTATGCTTACCGATTCGAGAAGTTTTTTATCATTCCCTAGGCACGAATATTTTAGACGCATATTGTGTAATTTATTTGGTGATGAAATTGAAAACGGTGAATTGCCAAACGATACAAAGTGGGTAGGTCAAATTATCCAAGACATTTGCTACAACAATGCCAATGATTATTTTGGGTGGAAAGACAAATAATCTACTTTTTTATTTCATTTCATATTATCTTGTAATTCAAACGGGTAAGTCATTTGTATGAAAAAAGTATTTTGTTTTGGTGAGATTTTGCTTCGTATGTCGCCCGTATTAGACCAGGCCTGGATTAATAACGCTAGTATGCCTGTTCATATTGGTGGCGCAGAACTCAATGTGGCAAAGGCTTTGGCCGGATGGCAACAACCCGTTACTTACATGTCTGCAATGCCGGACAATTATTTGTCCAAAGAAATTACAGCTTCGATTGCCGCTTGCAATATAGGTGTAGATGCCATGCAGTTTTGCGGAGACAGAATGGGTATTTATTTTTTACCACAAGGTGCCGATTTAAAAAATGCAGGTGTTATTTATGATCGTGCACATGCTTCATTTTCAACCGCTTTATTCCCGGGAAAAATAAATTGGGATACTTTACTCGAAGGTTCTGATTGGTTTCATTTTAGTGCGATTAGTCCTGCATTAAATGAACAAGCTGCTGCTGTATGTTTGGATGCATTAAAGGCTGCAAAACGACTAGGTCTTACTATTTCTGTCGATTTAAATTACCGTGCTAAACTCTGGAAATATGGCAAACAACCTGCAGAGGTAATGCCAGAACTGGTGTCATATGCAGACCTTATCATGGGAAATATTTGGAGCGCTAGAGACCTAATGGGTATCGATGTGCCCAAAGGTGCAGCAACAGCAGTCACTATAGAGGAGTTTGCTGCTTGCGCAAAAGAAACGGCTGCTGTATTGTTTACAAAAAATCCAAATTGTAAAGTTGTAGCCAACACTTTTAGGTTTACCCCCGATGGCGCTGGTGTAAATTATTATGCTACGCTTGATACAATCAGCGAACAAGCTGTATCAGTTAGCTTTGAGGCTAGTTCGGTAGTAGACAAAGTGGGGAGTGGAGATTGTTTTATGGCGGGCCTAATTTATGGCATCCATAATGGGCATGATCACACCGAAACGATAAATTATGCCGCTTCGGCAGCTTTTGGTAAATTGCAAGAGCTCGGTGATAGCACCAAGCAAACAATTGAGCAAATTAAATCAAGGTATTAAATGGAAAGAGAAGCGCTTCTTGTTAATCAAATAAAAGCAGAGGGCATATTGCCTTTGTATTATCATGATGATGTTACGGTATGCGAAGGCGTACTTCGTGCACTATATAATGGTGGTGTAAGGAGTGTAGAGTTTACCAATAGAGGCCCACAAGCACTTGCTAATTTTACTCATTTAGTTTCCTTGAAATCAACAATGCCTGGTTTGATACTTGGTATTGGTACCATAAAAACACCACAAGACGCAACGGCATTTATTGAAGCAGGTGCCGATTTTTTAATTAGCCCTTGTTTTGATGCGAGTGTTGCAGATGTTGCTTACATGCACAAAGTTTTATGGATTCCAGGTTGTATGACTCCTACCGAAATTCATGTAGCACAAAAATCGGGTGCTACACTTATAAAACTTTTTCCGGGAAATGTGTTAGGTCCTGGTTTTGTAGATGCTATTAAAACTTTATTTACTGGCGTTGATTTTTTAGTAACGGGTGGTGTAGAACCTACAGCGCAAAATATGGGCGCTTGGTTTAAAGCAGGTGTGGCAGGTGTGGGGCTTGGTAGTAAGCTTATCACGAAAGAAGTGCTTGCCAATAAAAATTTTGAACAATTAGAAGCGCAAACAAAAGAATTGCTAGCGCTAGTTAAAACTATAAGATAATTACGATTTAAAGCATTGCTATATGGAACAAAAAATTGGACGTTACCGCTGGACTATTTGTAGCCTGGTATTTTTTGCTACTACTATTAACTATTTAGATAGAGCGGTT
>Ga0315908_10002676_pt1 | contig 12936 bp, 8 predicted proteins | sample LakEriMetagenome_12_FD_203520 | JGI IMG/M metagenome (GOLD analysis project Ga0315908, IMG submission 203520) | Freshwater fungal communities from buoy surface, Lake Erie, Ohio, United States - Buoy 4 MA124 | ecosystem: Environmental > Aquatic > Freshwater > Lake > Lake biofilm | place: USA...
GAAACTATCAGAAGATTATGGCAAGTACGAAACTGGGAATAAAATAAGTTTTGAAGAATTTGAAACATATTTATAATAGAATCACAAGATAAATTTTAAAAAGAAGATATATTCCAAAATGAAGGAAATTAGCAAAATATCAATAGAAAGCGTGTTCTACAAATTGGATCCTGAAAGAACCAATAATACTTTTGAAATATTTGGAATGGATTTTATGATTGATCAGAATTTCAATGTATTTTTAATAGAAATCAACACAAATCCTGATATTACGACTTGTTGTGCATTGCTGTAGAAAATTATTCCTTAAATGATAGAAAATAGCTTAAAAATTGCTGTAGATCCTATTTTTCCTCCTCCTGACTTGCACTTTAACAAAAATAAAAGACAGCCTTATATTCCTGATAATATTCTACTTAATAATCTTTATGAACTTATTTTTGATTAATAAGTTGAATAGGAGAGAATTAAAGCTATTTTCAATATTAATAATTAAAATATTTGATTTTTATTTTATATATTTCAATTTATTTTTTAATAAATAAAAATGATTATTAATCTATTTTCATAATTAATTTATTGTTAAATATAAATAATATGTAGTTATGAATATTTAAAAAAAAATTATAAAATATTAATAAAATATAATTAAAATATAAAATTTCATATTTGTTTTAATAGTATTTGGATATGATTTTGAACATCTCTTAAGTAAATTAGTTAATTTTTAATAAGTTCATGTTATTTGTCTGAATTTTTTATATATTTAATGAGTTGTTACTCTTTTTATTTACATTATCCTATCTTAATGTTTAAATCGTTTAGATAATCTTAAATAATTTTAATTAATTTACCTACTATATGATCTTTTAATTTACTAATCAATTAATTATCTTTTTATTTTTTCTCCTTATTCTTTTCATCCTAGTTTTTATTTTTATTTTCCTTCATTTCTTGTATTAAATTCTAAAAATACTTATTATATATTTTACATAATATTTAGTTTCCAATTAATTGTATCTATTTCTCATAATTTCTAATTCTTCAAATCTGTTTGATGGAGTATCTTTATATTTGTTAATTAAAATCAGATTTTCTTCTTTAGTTTATTATAACCTTAATATTAATTCTCTCAAATATTTTAATCTTTATTACTTTTAATTTAATTCATTCATTAATTGTAAAATATAATCTTCGTTAGATTTAATTTTATTTGTGTATCTCTACATTTGATTTATTTTTTATTATATTATTTTATTTTTTTCATCAATAAAAGGTTAAATACTTTCTTGTTTATATAGGAAAGCTTTTCTCTTTAACTGGTTAACAATTATCATAATTTCTCTATATTTTTACTAGCTTTCTCTAATTTCTCTTTGAGTATTTTCTATTTCCTAATCAGTCATTGTATTTAACTTCATTTTAGCGATTTTTTCTTAAAAATTAAGTTTTTATTTGATGACTTAAGCTAATTCTATTTCTTTGTTTAAACTTTGACTTACTCCCATATCTCTGAGAATCTTATTAATATTGCTATCGAGTGTTTTGTCTTTGATTTCCAATTGAATATATTCAATTTATTTTTCATATTTTTTTACAGAAATATTTAGATCTATATTTTCCTTTTATAATTCTTCTATTTTTTCCTGTATTTTTTGGATTTAAAATTCCAATTAAGTTATTTCCGATTTGAATTGCATCAAACTATCATCAATATTATTATTTTAGTTAATTTTATCTTTTAATTCATTTTCTATTTCTTTACTCACTTTAGATGACATTTCTATTTCAATAATTTCTTATCTAATGAAATCCATTTCCTTTTTTAACTTAATTAATTCATCTTATTAGATTTAGTTTCTTAACTCAATTTCCTTTTACATATCTAATTATTCAGCATCTTCTCTTATTTCTTCCATCTTTTTTCTTTGAAAGTCAAGAGTAGAAATCAAAAGTTAATCTTTTTCTAATTTTATATTCTTTTTACAGTTTTCATATTCAAAATAAGTTCGATAAAGCAGCTCGCTCATTTAAATTCCATCATTATAATGCTATTTTAAAAGCAATTCATGATGAAGATAATTTTTTAATTTTTAATCAAGTTCTGTTAGATTTCTTTTTAATCTGTTTTTAATACTATATTTCTTAAACTAATATTATAATATATATATAATTATACATCTTTCAAATAATCTTATTCTATTTCTTTAATATGTTAAGATATTTCATTTTTTAAATAAAATGTTATGTTTGTCAGATTTAATAATTTATTGTACTTTATGTATTGTAATTCTTCCATTACTTTTGATTTCTCATTTTTTTATTCTTATTCCAATTTATCAAATATTTCTTTCTTTACTTCTTCTTTAATATTATTTTTATTAATTGTATTTTATATTCTATGACCAATTAACAATCCTATTACTACTATGAAAATCACAATTAAAATCGCCAAAATATTATGAATTTTTTTTTCTTCTTAACTTATTCTTAATTATAATTATTAATGAGAAGGAACGTTACTCTACTCTTACATCCAATTTAAATTAAATATATTTATATTAATATTTTTATTTTACTAAAATACTTAATATGAATATTATACTTTAAAGTATATTATTATTATTTTTAAAATAATATTTAATTAAAATATTTTTTTTAGAATAATTAAAAAATAAAATAGTTTGATAAAATAATATATGTATTTAAATATTTTAAATAAATCAAAAAAGAAAACAAAAAAAGTATGCTATTTAAAAAAAATTTAAATAAAAAATTTATTAATTAATCAAATGGAAATTTTAATTTAAAATTGATGTGGAAATAATTGTTCAAAAAAATCTGCAAGTAAATATATTTAATATCTAAAATATATCTGAAGATGTTGATATAAAAATTTAAGATCATGAAAATTTATCAGTTATGAGATATTTTTATAATATAAATACTTAAATATTATTAAAAGGAATAATTATAAATTTTAGAGGTAATAATAATTTATAATGAATAGCTAATTATAAATTATCTGCTCATAATCATAATTTATTTGTCAATCAATTTTAATATTTATTATAAAAATTTTTAAACACATATTAAACATATGAAAGTCAATTAGAAAAATTTAATATTCAAGAAACAAATTTATTTTTTATAAATCTAGATCAAAATTTTTTAAGGATTTATTATAAAAAAAAATAAAAAATAAAAAAACTAAAATAAATAAATGAATTTTATATAAATTTAATATATAAAGTAGAAATATTATTTGAAAGTAAAAGGCATTCAAATATTTTTCTATAAATATCCAACATTTAAATATGAAAATATGAAATTAAATAATTAAAAGAATTTAAATTTTATTATAAATATTTATATAATACTATTATTTTTTAAAAAATAATATAATTAAATAAAAAGAATTTTTTTAATTATTTTATTGAATAATAGTTTCTAAAAAACTTATTTTAATAAAAAAATTATTAAAATAATTGTTTATAGGATTTTAAAGAAAAATAATAAATATATTTTTCAAGAAAGAAGGTTTAAATATTGCAATTAAATTCAAAAAATATAATAAATAAAAATAAGAATTAATTATTGAATATATAAATTTGGATTAAATTAAATTATAAGTTATTTGAAACTAGGCAAATAATAAAGGACAAAATTTATAACCACTAAATAAATATGCTATTAATAAATTCAGAAACGGTATTTATATACTCCAATAATTTAATAAAACTAAAATTTAAATTATCAACAAATAAAAATTATCAAGATTAAATAATTAATAAATAAATTTTAGAAATATTAAGAGAAAAAATAAATATTTAGGTAAATATTGATTTGAATTACTAATATTTTCATGTATTATAGATAAGAATAATTAATTGACTTCAATAAAATAATCAATAAAAAATTATCCAATAATATTTATATAAAATATTTTGAAATGATTTTAAATTTTTTAATTTATAATTAGATCCTATAATATATAATATGTAATAATAAAAAAGCTTAAGAAATAATTTAGATTAAATTTAGATTATTTGTGATTAAGAAGAAAATATGGATAAAATATAAATAATAAATATTATAAAAAAAAATAAATAATAAAATAAAGATACAATATAATTTTTAAAGATAATTTATTCTTAATTACTTTATTTAAATATTTAAAATATAATTTGTTTAGTTAGTATATAATCATTCATATTAATTTTAAGTATAAAAATTTATTTTATAATTAAAAAGACTTAATTTTCACTTATTTTTTATAATTATATAAATTGTATGGTATTTTTTTAATTTTTTTTTTCAAAGTCTATTTATAAAAATAAATTGAAAAAAATAAAATTAAATTTAAAAATTTATTTTAATAATTTAATTAATTTTGAATATATTATCCAAATTTAATAAATTATTTATTTATTTATTTTGATATAATTTACATATTTTATAATATTTAATCATAAAATTAAATAAAATTAATAAAAAGATATTGGATTAAATGAAATTATATTAATATATTCTATTAGATATTAATATAATAATATCCTAATCTAATAATAGATTAAGTTAACGCATTATAATAGTAGAAATGGCAAACATTTAACAATTTTTGTAGAATTTGTAAGAACCTTTAGAAAAAATAAACTATAAAGACATAGTTCATTTTAAATATCTTATTTAAAGTTCTTCTATAATGATATTATCGATAGTACTAGTTTTATTTATAATTTAAAAATTCAAGTAATTAGTTTCAGATAAATTATAAATTAAAAATCTCCTTCTTACTAATTTGAAAAAGTAACAATTAATATTAAATTAAATAGAAAATTATTAAGTCCTTTTACTAAGAAGAAAAATATTAATTTGTTAACTTAATATAAATAAAAATAATCTAATAAAGAATATATAATCCGCAAATATTTATGGGCTTATTAAGAAATCATGTCAACTTAAAAAATTACTGATGAAGAAAGAATTTTAATGAATAAAACATTAACAAATACTATTAAAAATGCAAAAACTTTTCCTATTTAATAAGTAAAAAAAAAAACTATGAATAAGATTAAAAATTCAAAGAATGTATTATTTAATGATCAATAAATAGTTCAAATATTTACAATTTGATTTTACTTAAATTTTAAACTAATTTTTATAATTTTTTACTCAATTATTTATTATTTAAAATGATATTTTTATTGATTAAATATATAGTTCTATTAAATGTATTTATTAAAAATTTAAATGAATTAAGATAACTAATTAGACAATTTTGAATTTTAACTAAAAAAAGTAAAATTTACAATAAAATTTAAGTAATAAAAATAATAAGAAAGAAAAAAAATTTAGTTGGATTCATTAAATAATACAGAAATTTACATAAATTTATTTTTGGTGAATCAGAAATAATTTGGAGTTTAATTTTTTAAATGCAAACCTACCGAAGAAATAGTTAAATATTTTAAAGTAATAATATTAAATCATAAAAAAGAGTTTTAATATTGTTTTTAATCAAAAAAATTAATTTTACACTGTAGAAATGACAAATTACAACCAGTTAGTCAATTAAGTATTAAATTTAAAAATAATTAAAGTTAGAAATATATATGAAAGATATCAAAATATAGAAAATTCCTTAATTTAGTTAATCTTTAATAAAACCAATTTCAAATTAGATTTAATTTACTAATGATAAATAAGAAAACATAAAAATAAAGATGAATGTTGAAGACAAAATGGTAAATATGAATATTATAAAAATAAGAAAAATATTTGAAATTTGCCTAGAAATATATACGATAATTTATATTGCTTTTAAAAAGATGCAATTTAATTTGGTATAGATAATTATGGTTGAATTTTAATTGCTGACGAAATGGTAAATATCAACTTATTAATAAAAAGGGTATAGGAAAAACTATATAAGCTTTATGTATTACTCATATTTATTTTGATGATTGGCCTCTTCTTATTATTTGTCCTTCTTCATTAGTATTAATTATAAAACATTTTAGAGACTTAATTGGTACTTTGAAATAGAAAAATGGTTTAAATAAAGTATTGATATGAATCTAGTTTAAGTAATATAAAATAATAAAGAGTCAATAAAATAAAATTCAAAGATATTAATAATTTCATATGAAATGTGTGTGAAAAGAATAAAAAATAATGAAATAAAACATAAAACTGTAATAGTAGATGAAGCCCATTATTTAAAGAATTATAGAACAGAAAGAACCAAAATTATTTGTCCTTTTCTAATGGAGTTTAAAAGAATTGTATTATTGACTGGAACTCCTGCATTAAACAGACCTAAAGAACTATTTACTTTATTAAAAATATTAAGACCAGATGTTTTATAATATTTTACAGGTATAAATCTTATTTATTATTATTTAATTTTAATAAATTTATTATCATATTAATATAGTTTATTATCATTAATGCATATTTAGAATTCGGAATTCGTTATTGTAATCCTAAAAAAAATTTATGGAATAAAGATTTTGTGGACTTCGATGGGCATTCTAATTTGTAAGAATTAAATTCGATCATGAATGTTTATATGATAAGAAGACTAAAAAGCTAAGTTTTATAGTAATAAAATTATATTCAATATAAACATCAACTTATTTATGATTTTTAAATATTATTAAAAATAAATATATAAATTTTCTTATCAATTATTTGTAGAGAGTTACCAAATAAAAGTAGACAAAAAATAATAGTAAATGTGGATTAAAGTTTTATAAGTAAAATGAATTAATTGCTAATTAAACATAATTATAATGATATTAATCAGGTAGTAGATTAATATTATAATCAAGACAAAGAATTAACAGAAAATTAAAATTAAAACAAAGCATAATTTTTTTAGATTTTGACTTAGTTCTATTCTTTGACATCTTAAGCAAAAAGCAAGCCAGTTATAAATTTCATTTAGCAACTTTTAGAAAATAAAGAAAATAAATTTATAATATTTGCATATCATTAATAAATGCTAGATGATATAGAGGAATTCATAAAAAAGGAATAAAATTATATAAGAATTGACGGAAAAGTAAATGAATAATAGAGATAAAAATATATAGAATAATTTCAAAATAACATGAATGTTTAAATAGCTTTATTGAGTTTGAAAACTTGTTCAGTTGGAATTAATTTATAAGCAGCATAGCATATTATATTTGCAGAGGTAAATTTTAATTATAATAATTATAATTAACAAAACATATTATTTATTTTAGCTGCATTGGACTCCAGCTATTCTTTTATAAGCTGAAGATAGAGCACATAGAATCGGTTAAAAAAATGCATTGAATATTTATTATATTTACGCTTAATAAACTTTAGATTAAAAATTATATCAAATATTGGATGAAAAAACTAAACTTCTTAACTAATTAATAGATGGTAATTTAAACAAAACTAATCAATAAAATTAATTTATTTAATAAAATAACTATAGTAATAGTATGTTATAGAATGATTCTTCTAAAAAAAAAATTAAATTAGAAAACAATTAAATAAGTAAATATTTTTAAAAGGTCAATTAATATGACAGTTTTACTGACAAAATTAACATCAATAATGGTATTATTGATTAATTGAATAATTATAAGAAAGATTTAAATAATCTTGAGCTCAATTAAAATTCTAAAACTAATTATAATTAAAAAAGATTATTAAATGATAATAGAGACACTTTAATAAAAAAAAATATTTATAAATTTTATTATTATTAAGATAATAATAGTAAAATAAATAATTATAATCAATAAAATTCAATTAATATTTAAGAATTTAGTAGTAATAATAAGAAAAAACCCTAGCATAATAATAATATTATAAATAATAAGCAAATTTTATAGACTAATCATAAATAAATAAATTTAAATAAGGATGAAAATAATAGTAGTATATATTAAAATGATTTAAGTAATGATTAATATAATGATAATAATAAAAAAAATAATATTAAAAATGATAGTAATAAAAATGATAATATTGATAATAGTAGGAGTAAAAAAAAAGATTAAAATATAAAAAGTATTGATTTAAGTTAAGATTAAGACGAGATAGAGATAATAATAGAAATAGAGTGATATTTTAATGAATAATAATCAAGCAACAATATTTAACCTAAACATCCTTATAAGGCCATCTCCTCCGGAAATAGCAAAAGTAGTGCCCTACTTCTGACTATGCGTATGATTATTTCCAAAATCAACAGTATCTACTTCTCTAGGCAGCCCATAAATAGTGGCAAAATTATTATTATTCAATTCGGTATCAAACAACCTTGCCTCATTAACATAACTTCCTCCACACAAAATTAGACTACCCTCCTTTTTACTAAACTAACAACAATATAACAAAGTAGGATCAGCACTATTACTTTCCCATGGAATATTCTCAATCAATTTACAAGTACTCATATTCCATTCTTATAATTAATTTGTGTCTGACCAACTTGCAGTTATTATTATGTTTTTGTGCATGTCGATACTGTCTCCGCAGATTTTCGGCCCATGGAAATATTTCACTGGTTTTTATTCTCTGATATCCCAAATTAGTACTTTTTCATCCCAACCACCACTTAATATTATGTTTGGGTCTTCTTTGCTAAATTTGCAGCAAAATACTCGGTTGTTGTGCCCGCTTATTGTTGAGTTATCTTTGTTCCCTAATTGTAATATCTCCATCTTTTTCTGTTCGTCATATAATCTTAACTAATATTTATTTATTTTTAATTATTAATATATATATTTTAATTATATTAATTGATTATAAAATATAAATAATATATTTTTACAATAGGTTCAGCTCCGGAAACTACAAACTTAGTTGCATCATGATTAAAATCTAAACAATATAACTGAGAATCAAGTTCTCCGTGAACCTAAATAGTATCAATACACTTACCAGAATTAAGATGCCAATGCTAAATTTAGCCATCAGCATTAGTAGTGACAAAGACATTTTTAGTTTTGTTATAGCCATTAACAGGTCTCCACTTCAAATAACTAAAACTACTGTGACTTTCATTAGCCAAAGTATAAATTAATTATTCATTCTTAGTATTATAAACTCTTATTTCTCCATTTTCACAAGCAGCAGCAATGTACTTATCTTCACTATCAAACTTAATACAAAATATTTTTGTATCACTTACTCCCATAGTACATATCTCTTCAACTTAAATTTGACTCTCATTCTTGTCAGAATGTCTGATCTAGTTATTACGAGTTATTATGTTATTTTTCTCTTCTAGTATTTCTTGTTCTGTCATTATTGATGGACGTCTTTAAAGAATTGATTTTGAACGTTTAAAAGGAGATTGTTCTTCGCTCATTGAGTTTGTTTTTTACTTGGTCAAACTCTATTGTTAATATTAAGTATCTTCTCTTTAATTTATATTTGAACTGTTTATATTTTGGAGATCATCTTTAAATTTTATTTGTTTCTTTTTTAGTGAATTATCCATATATAATTAAATAATATAAGTTTTATTTTATTAATTATATTATATTTATGTTAATATTTATTTCATTTTCTTTCGCTGAAAAATTTGGTTTTCTTTTCCTAAATTTTTTAAAATATTTTAATCAATGTTTAATTAGAGTATTTATTTTTAATGCTTTAAGTCATTTATAATTTATTTTTATTATTTTAATTGAATTTTCTAAAAAATAACAAATGTTCATTTAAATTCATATAATTATTTAACTATTCCTCAGAAGCTGTGTTGATTTAAACTTAATTTTAGTCATTAAATTAAATATTTTCGTGATGCTTTTCTTTATTTCTTTGAAAATGATTATTTAAATTAAAATATTCACTTTTAGTAGAGTTTTGATTGATCTTTAATTAATTTTTAATAAAATTAGGCTCTTGCTTATAAATATTATTTTTAGTTTTTATTTAAAGAATATACTGCTTTTGCTATATGTTTTTTAATTGATGTTATTCTTCTTAATCATTATCTTATTCATCAGTTTCTTGATCTTTTTCTTCATATTACTATAATTATTCACTGCTTTATTATTAAATCAAGATTTCCGAATTTAAATTATCTTTTTATAGTTATTATGATTTATATTATAGCTGTTTTTTAATTTAAAATCATTGTTATTGATTTTGATGATATTGCAATTGTTATTTTTTATATATATCATGTTATTATAAATTAGATTCAAAAATGAATTGATTTTTTATATTCTATGATAAATTTAAATAGTCTATTTACTTTAAACATTTTTTATTATCATATTTGTGATTTTTTTCTATGAAAATAGCACTTTAGAATGGTTTATTATTAGTATTAATTATTTTTTAATTATTTTAGATTAGAAGAGCATCATTAAAAGAATGATGAATTTATTGAGTTTATTTTTAATTAAAATTAAACTTTAATATACTCTCTTTATAATTATCTTTTTAATTTTAGTTGAACTGTAATATGCTTTCCTTGTACTTTTCTTTTTGCTTATTATTATTATTATTATTCGGGTTTTGAATCTATAAGTTGTAGTATTTCTGTATTGTTTCTTGTATTTCCTTATTTTTCTTTATCATCTTATTATATACTATATTTTAGTAGTTTTCTCTAATCCTAATTAATTTGTAAATATCAATAAAATTTTATTGCTCAAACTATAAAATATTATAAATATTTAAGTTTTTTATCACATCTTAAAATTTTCTTTTGGGGTTTTAATCATACAGTTGATAATTAGTCTATTTGTTACTATCATTATTATTTTAATTATTATAAATGTTATTATTTTACTGTATATTATTGATATTTCTTTTGAATTATATTTTCTGATTGATTTCAAATTTAGATAACTTTTTTGGAATTTGCTACAATTATTTGCTAAATATATTATTAATTTAGTTTTAATTTTAATCATTCTGCTCAATCTACTTATAAGAAATCATATTAATACTTTTGTATCCCTCCAGTTTTTATTAATTAATTAATTTTTATTTTTCAAATAGTCCAAGTGAAGTGTTTTAATTATAGAATAAAAATTGATTACTAGATTTTAAATTACTATTTTGATTAAAATCAAAATAGTGTTTTTGATTAGTCGTATATGGATAATTTTTTAGATTTAGAGTTAGACTATTATTGAAAGAATCATCTGTTTTTATCAATAGTTTAGGAAAAATCAATGAATTATAATGTTCTTACTATTATTATTATTTACTTTAATATTATGATTATTCTAGTTAATTTAGTGATTAATGATATTAATATTTAGATTATTCTTATTAAAATATTGATTATTATTGTTAATAGAATGATTATTGTTATAATTAATATTAATTCTAATAAGAATTAAGTTCAAAGTGAATATGCTGCAAGAGGAGATTAAACTGCTTCTTTAGAAAATTAAGAAAAGAATTAATAATATTAAGAAAGAGTTAAAACATCTAAATATCATTATGATTATACAGATCCACATTTTAAATATCTGAAATGCGAGTTTAATAATTCAAATAATTCAAATATTAATGAACCAAAATCACAATATTCTTGTGGTATATCTTTCCATCTAATTTTACCTTATGAATTTACTGGTTCTACTTAAATTCTGGACTCAATTGCTGAATCAGCTATTTTAACTTTGTGAAAAAGTATTTAAACTCAAAATTACTCTTTAATATTTATTTTCCTAGTTAATTTATTATTCTCTTCTAATTCTAGTTACGAATATTTTCTCTCTCTTAAATATTTTAAACACTACTATTAAATTTATCTACTTCATTATTTTTATCTTTATTGTCATTTTTACTCTTTAATATTTTTAACCCTTCCTTTAACATACATTAATCTGAAAATCGATTCTAAATTACCTATAAAATTTCTTACATTGGTAAAATAATGAATATTTATATATATTTAAATAGTTATAATAATAATTCAAAATAAAAATAATTGAAAAAAATATTCCATGAAGAAAATATAAAAATAAGAAAAATTTATAGATAATGGTGACAAATAAATGAGCTAAGATTAAGTAAATAAGTTTTAAATATTTAAAGTGTTTAATTAATTTAGATTAATAATAATAAATGGACTAAGATGAATAAGAAATTGAAAACTAAATAGAAAGATTAAGGCAGTTTAAATGCAGGGAATAGGAAAATTAAAAAAATTAATTAAAGTAGAATCAGTTAAATTTTGAGCAAAATAACTTTCAGCAATGCCATGTTTAAGGGATTAAATATAAATAAACTAATAAAATAATTGGATGAGATTTTTAGTAAATTAATTTTTTTTTATTAATAATAGAGTCAATATTTAAACTAATATAACGAATAATTAAGAAGAAAAAATAAAAGACAAATAATTACTTCCTTCTTTAATAATCAAGTAAAATAATAAAGAATCAATTAAAAATGAAAATAATTCTAACACTTAAATGAAGAGTTTTAAATATATTTAAATTTAATTATTATAGAAAAAAATAACAATCGCTAAAATTCTCTCTAATAAAATCAAACTAAATAAGAAGTTAATAAGATATATGAAGCCAATCAGATTTTTGGATATCTTAATATTAATGAGGGAGTTAAATATACAGATGATAATGGAAATTAAAAGCATAATTAAAATTAAATATAAAAAATCACAGTTGACTAATTATTAAATAAAAAACAAGGAACTTAGATAAGAATGAGTAAATAATAATACTTATTAATTCTAAAAAACTAGAACCTTAATAAAATGAATAATATTAATAATTCTATTAATTTATTAATACCAAATAATAATTAAATAGATTAAATTTCTATAAATAATTAATTTGAATAATAGAATAAAGAAAATAATTATGATTATGATGATAAAAATATAAAATAATTAAAACGTATCTAATCTTCGAATAAATAATAAGATACTTTATAAAATTTAGA
>Ga0315908_10002677_pt1 | contig 12936 bp, 8 predicted proteins | sample LakEriMetagenome_12_FD_203520 | JGI IMG/M metagenome (GOLD analysis project Ga0315908, IMG submission 203520) | Freshwater fungal communities from buoy surface, Lake Erie, Ohio, United States - Buoy 4 MA124 | ecosystem: Environmental > Aquatic > Freshwater > Lake > Lake biofilm | place: USA...
CCAATCTATTAAGATCTATTTGATTACACTTTTTTAGAATGTTCTTTTTCTAAATGCTCCATCTTTTATTTGAAGTCTTATTGATGTTGTTCGTATTTAGCTTTGAATTTCATGTAGTTTTTACCCAAAGTCTCTTCAGATTATTCGCTCAACATTCTTTGAACACCATTTATTAGTCTGTATTCTCTCACCTTAGATTGTCTTAACAATTGTTTATAAATACCAAGATTTTTTATCATTAATATATTTTTATTTATATCTTTATATATTATTATTTAATTTATTATCTGTCACTTTTTAGCTTTATTTATTTAGTTTTATTATGTTTGCTATTTCTAATTAATTTATTTGCTATTCATATTTATATTTTTAACAATGTTATTATTACTTTAATTGTTGGTTGTATTATTGTTCCCAGTAGAATTAGTTTAAATATTTATATTGGTGTTTTGATTTACAATATTATTGGTGTTATTAACAGGATATCTAGTATATATAAATTAAAACTACCTACAAGAATTTGAATTAGATTTTTTATTATTTTCATTAATAAGTTTTGAGTTAGTATTGATAGTTTTATTAATAGAATTATTTTACAGAATAAGTTCTTTAGTTGACTTATTAATTTTAATATTTTAGTTAATTAATGGTTTTCCTTTGAGATTTTTATTATTTTTATTGAGTATGTCAGACTTGAGATAAGACTCATACTCATTTAGATATTTTTTCTTCTTTTCATCATTTTCCTTAACTTCCAAGTTGGCTAACTTTTCTTCAGACAAAGCCATTTCATTATCCACTCAATCCAAGTCCTTGATTAAGTTCATTTTATTTTTGTTAAATTCAGAAATCTTCTTCGTACTATTCAATACAGCCTAATAAGATACAGAATAATTAATAAATTTTACCTACAAAACATCTAGATCCTAATCCTGCTTTAAAGTCTCTATTGACTTTTCCAACTCGTTTAAACTTAAAATGTCATCTTTTTAAATTTTTACATATATCTAATAAATCAAACACCCAAATTTAATTCTTACATTCGATATTTTATCATTTGATAAAATAAATACATCTGGAATTATATTTATCCTATTTTAAATTTATATTCATTACCTAATAAAATTTTTAGAAAAATTATTGCAAATCAAATTACATATTTCTAAATATATTATTCTATTCTAGTAAGAATTTGATTTCAACAAATACTCATTAATATATTTAAAACTTTCTGACTTTTTCTTTTAATAGAAATTTATTTTCAGATAATCAATAAAGTTTTAACAAGCTTATTATCTCAAATGAATAGCTCCTTGAGTCAACTACTTTAAAACTATTTATAAATACTTGTCGTTCAATTCCTTTAAAGGAAAATAATGTATGATTCTAAAATAAATAAATAATAGATGATTAGTGATAAATGAATAATAGATGATAGAAGAATGATGATTGATGAATAAATAAAAGAATAAGTAGATATAATATTACTTGTTAAGGAGTTATAAGAGTTGAACCTGTATTCTCCACTGATTTTTGATAGCCATGTGATCATAGACCTTGATGAGATGATCAAGAAAGATAGCGAAAGATGGATTAAATTTACTAGACTCATTATATTCAGTATGATCATACATTTTAGAGATGACAGGAGGTAAGAGAGGAATAAGAGTCTTAAGTAGTTGAACATTAGATTCAATTAATAACTAAAGGATAATGTTATTGAACAATTAATTATTATCATTTATGTCTAAAATGGTGGACAGTTAAGGAATGTATTAAATGGCAGTTAGTCTGACTTAAATGTTTTTATCAGAAAGGGCGAGAGAAATGAATTAAGGTTTAAAAGAATCAAAGATGGTCAGATCAATCATGGATAGGATTACAGGCATATTTTTAATAAAGTTTTATCGTATCACTTCATTTTTATGAGAAGCATATTATTAGTATATGTTAATGATTGTTTGAATGTTCTAAGTCTTTTTCAATGATGAGTCTAATTTCCCTAAGATCTGTCCAATGATTGATGACATCACTCATACTACTTCAGGATTTATTGAATATAGTAATTCAATGAATAATGACACAATTCTCGTCTTTTTCATCTCCTCATTCAAATATTCCATTACTTTAAAGATTAATTGAATTGCACTCACCTTTACGTTAATTTCCTAATCATAAACCAGTTCTATTATCTTCTCATACATATCCATTTCAAACATTTCACTAGGAATAACTCTACAGATTTGTTCCAAAACTTCACTTGCCATTATCTTACGTACCTCTATATCATGATCTTAGCACAAAACTCTAGCTTTTTCTAATATTTTTTCATTATACTCTTTCTTCATTTTCTATATATTTAAATATACATTTTGAGTATATTGTATAAATATTATCATATTATCTTATACCTTTGAAATAAACCCTATTAGTCTTGCTGAAATGTATCTTGAAATAGTTGGTTGAGATATATCGCTTAAAATAAAAATAGTGTTTAAAATTTCCCTTTCTATTTTCTAATATTGCAAAATATCAATTAGCTCTTTGAATACTATTACCCACTCATCTAACACAACTTATGACCAAATTCTTAACATTGTTAAACATAATTTGAATATTTGCATTAATTAGTCATAAGTAAGGATTTCTTTTTTCATTATTATCACATGTAAACTACAACCTGCCTTTACTTGAATTTCTTCCTCTTAATTTATCAATTCTTGCTTTATTTTTAAATTAAATTAATTTCAATTATAATTACTAAAAGAACTGGCAAAATTGAATCAGCTGCTTCTTGCTCTTCAAATATTTTTGGCAAATTTTCAAAGATCTATTATAATGCTTTTTTAATATTATTTAATATACAGCCGCTTTTTACAAGTATTGACCTTTAGTTAAAATATAAAGAGTTCTTTGAACTTCTGTAAAGTTTTCATCGATCAAAAGTTATTTAATTTCATCATCTGTCTATTTATAATTATTTTTATTTATTTATTCTTTTTTATTGTTATTTTTTATATTATTATTTATTTTAGTTGGATTAATTTTAAAAATAATTATTTTTAATACTTTTGTTGAAGACTTAAACTCATTACCTTTCTGTAAATCTTTCTCGGGAATTAAATACTATCCGTAATTTCCAAATCTTTCCTAGAGATGTAAATAGAAAATAATAAATTACCATAAATTAGATTATAATTTTATATAAAAATTCAAATATTTTAATAAATAAATATAGTATTAAAAAAAGAGTGAAAATAAATTGTAATATTAGTTTATATTAGTGTATAATGGAGGATTAAATGAGTAAAAAAAACGATTAAGTGTTAAGATGCAAACTGTACCAAATGGATAGTTCAGAGGAATGGCAATATTTGGGTATAGGATATGCAGATATCTCTTTGGTTTCAGATGTTTTTTATTATTATTATTATTATTATTATTAATTATATTAGTAAGTGATAAAAATAACATTCCAAGAGGAGTAAACAAATACTATAGTCCATTCACATAATGTAAATTAATCTTATGTCTATGAACGTCAAGAAAGTAACATTATTTGTTGGTATAATCTGCACGATGAAGAACCTGAAATGGCTCTTAGTTTCCAAAACATTAGAGGCACTGAAATAATATGGAAGATACTCAGAAGATTTAACGATATTTATAATTTGGATTTAAAAATTATCGATGAAAAGTCAGAAAATCAGTATTATGAAGATCCTGATACTTTCAATCTCTTCAATCCTCTACAATAATAGTCTAATGAAAATACTCTCATTATTCCTAATCTTAACAATCTTGAATATTTTGAGTAAGAAATTATCAACTTTCAATCTAATCTATCTTCTTTTTTATTAAAGAATAATAATTATATTAAATATTTAGAAAATGTCTTTACTTAACTCGAATCTATTTAAAATGAGGTAATAAATTAAGATTAAAAGGAAAATGAAAATCATGTTTAATAATAATTATAAACTATGTTTAGAATAATAAGACATATTGTAGCTATAAGTGAGACTGAAATGTTAGAATATTTATTATCTGATTAAGAATACTTGTTTATATTTTCAGTCTTAGAATGTATAACTATAATTTTTATCGTTATTATTATTATTATTATTATTATTATTATTATTATTATTATTATTATTATTATTATTATTATTATTATTATTATTATTATTATTATTATTATTATTAATAAACAAATTAATAATAGACGATATTGAAATCCAATAAAAACATTCAATAAGTCACAGATAATTTTTCAAAAATCATGTTGTTTTCCATTAAATTGCGAAAATTGATGATGAATCAATAATCAAATTAATTCATTTCAATTTTAGATTATCTTACTTGAAAGACTGTGTTTTAGGACATTATTTAAGTGAAAGAACTTTAGGATTAATTGCCATTATTTTACACAATAATTATTGTGAAATAATCAAATTTATTTAAAGTAAAAAGTCATTTATGATCTCAATAATTGATTAACTTAGAAATAAAAACATTTTAGCCCTTAAAATGCTTTAAGAAATATGTATATTATTAAAAGGAATGGAAGTAAATTTTAAAATTATTATTATTATAGTTAATGTTTATATTTTGTTACATATTTTAAAAAATTTTTAATTTTTAATTTTTAAATAGATTTATGGTTAAATTGATAAAGATGAATTTTATGAAATATTAAATGAATATAATATTTATGAAATATTAGAAGAAATTTTATTAGAAAATAATTAGAAAAATCAAAAAAATAAATAAAAAAAATTAAACTCAATTATTAACAATAATACAGGAAGATTATTAATATAAACAACTGATAGTGAATAGTTATGTTTAGAAATAATAAATTTTAGTATTATAAGTGCTCCTTAATTTTTTAGAAAATATGTAATCAATAATATCTAAAGAATATAAAAATATCCTCTTTTCACATTTATATGTGATAGATTTATTTCTAATTAAGATACTGGTATTTAAATATTGTTAAAAAATATAATTTCAAATGTTATTATTGAGAATACAGATAATGAAAATATGTCTATGAATAATATTCAGGAGTATTTTTACAATATTTAACTAAATAAGATAATTAAATTTATATAATTTAATAATAACAAAGAATTAGAAAACGACTTACTACAAATTTTAATTAATTCTTTTAAAAATTAAAGGTACTAATTATTTAAATTAAATGTTTATTAGTGAAATAATTAAAAAAAGTATAATTGAAAACGATATTTTAAATTTTGTATATCAAAATATATAATAAAAATCTAAATTTCAAATGCTTAATACAATCTAAATTTTTAATTAATTACTTTTACTGAAAGATTAAGAAATATACAATTACTTATAAAAATTTATTTAACTAATAATAGAAATTATAAATCATAAATTTTGCAAAAATTAATCTTTATTATTTTCTTGCATTTTATAAATTGTAAAACAAATATATAACTTAGATATAAAAATATTAATTAATTCTATTGAAGAAATCATTTAATAAACAACAAGAAATTATTAAATATTATAAGAATTAATTGAAAAAATTAAACAAAATAATTAAAATAATTTAAATATAAATAAAGATATGATAATTTATAAATAATCTGAAGAAATAAATATATTTGAAAATCCTTATAATAGTACAGAAAAAATATAAATATTACAAAATATTTCTTCATAAGATATTGGGAAAAGAAGATAATTAGTTGATTATGATGACGAGGATGAAGATTTATTAATTGATTAACCTCATAAAATGGTTAAATTATGAAAATATATATTTAATAATTTTTATAATATAAAAAATAATTTAAAATTAATAGGAATAAATAGAATATAATATAATAATAATGGAAGAAATAATAGATGAAGAAGTATTATTATAAAGTTAATTATTATATAACAGAATAAATAATAATGGTGAAATTCTTCAATAATGTATAATAATAGATTGTAAATAAAAAAAGGGAGAAACTTTTATTGTTTATATGATATAATCAAATACTGAACAAATATAAATAAGAGTAGAATGAAGATTCAGTGACTTTGTGAAATTGGATGAGTATATTTAAAAGAATTGTGGGTTTTAAGGACTGATCTTGCCTCAATTACCTTAAAAACAGAATTTGAGTAGTATTTTAAATAGACTAAGTGGGATATTCAGTGTAGACTTAGTTTAAAGGAAGAGTGATCTATAGAAATATATTGACTTGATAGTTTACAATAAGATTCTCAATAAGGATAAAGTCATTCTCACCTTCTTCACTAAAGAACTAATCAGTTCCTTCCATCAAATTTATTAACAAGAAAACTCAATCATTTCCCAAATCCAAACCTTCTCTTATCTAGACTACTTTTTCTATGCTAAGTCTTACATACAAATATTCTTCAGAAATGCTCATCATTAATTCATTGACCTCACTCTCATCCAAAAATAAATGGAAAATATCACTATTATTCAAAATATCCTAAAACAAATTCTCAATAACTATTAATTACTCACTAATAATTAATAATCATCTTTCAAATACAAATCTTATTTAATAAAAAAAATCATTTAATCTAACTCCTTATCTTTCCAATAAGATTACTCTGATTAAGTTCAGGTCTTCATTTAGAATATTTTAACTAATATTGATTGTGCTTGAATTGCATTCTACAAACTAACAAAAATCATTTACGAATATTCAATAGAGTTATAAATACACTAAAATTAGACTGGAAATTAATAGTAATAATAGTAATTATAATAAAAATAATAGAAAGATTTTTCGGAAAATATTTAATTGAAAAAAGTTGAAATGTTAAGAGAGAAGATAGTGAAAATTCATAAGAACTTGAGTAGAGAAACTGAGAAATTTGATAAGAAATTATAATAAGATATTGGAGTGCTAAATGAGAGGATTATAAAAGACAGTCTCAAAAATAGTCTTAAAAATAGGGAAGAGAGTTAATAGATTGATTGGGATGAAGTTAAAGTTAAAGAGAATGATGACTATAATTATTAATGATATACTCACTATTACTATTAATAATATACTAATTATTATTATCAAATATAAACAATTTATTACATTATTATGAAGAATAATAAATATTAAGTTATCATCATTGTATATAACCATCATGCTTCTTGTACTTCCTCTGCTTACGAATGAGATTAATTTACTAATCATTTGGCAAATAAGGCTGTTGTTACTATTGATGTTGTACGATTTTGGATAATCGAAGAGTTTAATTATTATTAAAACGATTATTGTTGAAGATATTTAACTGAATGAAATTATTATTAGTTATATTATTAGTCAGATTTATCTCATTACTATTATTATAGTTATTTTTATTGTTCATTCGATTCTTATCATCACTTATTGCTCTTATCTGAATCTTATTTTTTAAAATCTTTGCCAAATTATTTGCATCATTATTATTATTGCTTTTTTATTAATGATAGTCTTCAAATCTGTTCTAAATTTAAATTGTATTATTTATAATGTGATGATTATTTATTTTAGTGCTATTTTAATCCATCGATATGTTTTTCTATCTTATTCCCTATTCATTTTTTATATTTTTAAAAGAATTTTTTATATGGTGAGTCCCATTTGCTTTTATTATAAAAACATTCTTATTATTTTAAACATTGTTTTGATTTATTATGTTATTTTATTATTCAAATTATTTAAATCCAGTTTATGTTTTTCTTTGTATTTCTTCATTTTACTGATAATCTTATTATGTTTATATAGCATTTTTAATAATTTTATTTATTCTTACCACATCTTAAGTTTTTTTATCTTATTATTCTTTTTCCTTAATACTTTAATGTTATTGTGTCTAATTTCCGTCTTAATTTTATTCTGTTTTCAATTTAATATTCATTTAATATTGTTTAATTTACTTCATCATTTCATCCTATTTTTGCATTTATATTTATTAATTTTATTAATTAAGTTTTAAAAACTAATTAATTTATTGTTGCTTTAACATTTATTGTTATTTTTGCTATTAAATTTATTATTGTTATTTGATATTAACTTTTAATGAATTAATTAATTTTTCCTAATATTTTTCTCTTTCAGCTTAAACATTAATTATCTGCTTTGTTGATTCTTCCTTATTATTTACTCCTAAACTAATATTTCAATTTTTTTATTCTGAGCTATTTAAAATTTATTTTTTAGGAGACTCTACAGATTAATTCCTTTTAATTTTTTCTTGTTATTTTTTTAGTAAATAATAAGTTGCGGTCATCTAGTTTTTATCATTTTTATTTAGAGAATTAAGTAAATCTTATGTATTAAATCCAAATTAATCAATTTTTTAAAGAATATTCTGATCCAAATCTAAAACTACATTAGGTTTAGATTATTTTTTTTGTATATAATCAATATTTTTCAAATAAAAATTAGTGGAGTACATTTATTAAACCTTAATTCTTTTTTCAGGATTCTTTTCTAAAACCTGAATAAAGATAGAATGATATGAATGATAGAATATATTAAGATTATTTTGAAATTGAATATTTGTTAATAATTGATGTTATTTGTATAAATGATTGTATGATTGATGAATTTATGTACCTATGATAGGAATAGAGCACTTTGATCTGAGATAAACTTGGGGAGAGAGTAAGAGGCAGAGAGGATTTTTTTGTAGAGTTCAGAAGTGTCTTGATGATCAAAGGGGAGGAAACCACACATCATTGCAAATAATGTGATTCCACTAGACCATATATCAACATCAATCGCATTGTATTTCTTACCTGCAATCATTTCTGGAGCTGCATAACAAGGACTCCCACATGCAGTCGATAGTAGTTCATTCTATTTGTACAAATTCCCTAATCCAAAATCAGCTATCTTTATATTCATATTTCCATCCATCAATAGGTTCTCTGGCTTCAAGTCTCAATGTACTATTCCCAGTTTGTGCATCTCTTCTATCCCCTCTATTAACTAAAAATATATTCGAGCACTCTCTTATTCATTCAATCTATCATTTAATATTAATATTTTACATAATATTATCATTTTTATTATTTATTTATTATCTTTCTTATTATTAATATTCTTATTGTTATTTAAATATATTATTATTACCTTTTGTTTTTTACTATATATTTAAATAATTCTCCGTTTTCTGCAAACTCCATAATTAAATATAAATTATTGGAAGTTTCAATAATTTCATAAAGTTAAATGAGATGAGGATGACTTAATTTTTTCAAAATGAGTAATTCTCTAGTTACTCTTTTTAAATCTCCTGCATCTTAGATTTTGCTTTTTTATAAAATTTTAACAGCAACAGGCTATTGAGTAGGTAAATGAACTCCAATTTTTACTTTTCCAAATGTACCTTCTCCTAATGTCTTTCCTTTTATCTTAATTTAATTAAATATTTACCAATTATATAATTTTAAATTTATTTGTGTTGTTCTACTTCTTATTTTTCTTAACTCATTTAATTATCAATTTTATAATAAATATATATATCAAATTTTCTTCATACTCTAACTGTTTATTAACTATATTGCAAATTTTATTTTTATATTTTATATATAAATATTTAAAATTTTATTTGTATTATTTTTATATTATAATTTATCTATTTAACATATATTTAATTTTTTCATAAGCATTATTTTATTAATTTTTTTTATAATTTGGTTAATTATGAATATAAAAATAATAATAAATATATTTTATTTATATAAAAAAATTTTTTTTTGAATAAAATATAATTTTTAATTAAAATAGTTTTAAATGGATTAAGTTTATAAGCTAGAAATAGATAAATTATTGACTGATAAAAATAGTTTTTTGTAATAAATTTCAAAACCTTTTAAAGACTTATGCGGATTATATCGTTAAAAAAATAATTAAAACTGTCAGATTTGTGAGAAAACAATAGGAATATTAAATAAAAAGTTATGGTAATATAAAAATAATAAATTTAGCAAATTTTGTGGTTATTACTCATGTTTAGAGCATTTTTAAAAAGAAAGAGCTGATCCTTAGAATCCTGATGAGCTTCATCATATTTGTGATTTTTGTGAAATGAAATATTTATAGTTTAATGTAAATTTCAATTTACATCAAAATTACAAATTCAAACAAGCTAATTTAAATGATCTTATCAATCATAGTTTATATTTATAATAATAAATTAAGCAAAAATAAGATTTTTAATAATAAATAAATGATAAGGTATTTAATAAATAATAATTAAAATACATATGAAATTAATTAAAACTTTTATTTATGATTTATTTTTATTTTTTATTTTTAAATTTAAGTATTTTTGAGAAAATAATTAATATTAAAAATAAATTAACGAATTGATTTAAAATAATACAAATTTATAAATAAAGCTTGAAATGATTTAGTAATATAATTAATTATTAAATTAATAAATTTCTTAATAAGAACAATAGATATAAGATTTAAATAATTAAAATCAATAAATTATGTTAAAAAATAGTTTAATGTAAATAATTAAAATTAATTTAAAGGAAAACTAAAAGTTAAAAACGTCAAAATTAATTATAAAATATTAGTTGAAAATTATCCAAAAAAAATTAAGAAATTTATTCCTGTTCTTAAAATTTTAAATAAAACAGTTTATATGATAGCCAAAATATCTAAAATTATATGATAAATTATTCAGTTTCAATAAATTAAAGTAATAAAAAAAATAAAAATAATAATAATATCAAAAAAAATTGTATTTCATGCTAAACTTTTTGAAAAATTTACTATATATTTTTTATTAAATATTATAAAACATTAACAAATAATTAAAATTTAATAAATTTTTAACATATTATTAAAATTTAATTTTATTAAAAAAAATTTTAAAATTATGTTGAAAATTTTTATTTTTAAAGATTAAACATTTAAATTTAAATTAATCAAATCAATATAAAATTAATAATATTAATTTTTTTTATATAAAATTTAAAACATCATTCAATGTTCAAATTTTTATAATTTATATAAATAATATCGAATTTATTAAGACATTATGATAATATAAAAGATTTATTCTTATTTATTTTTTTAATTCAAAATAATTTTAAAAACTTATTTTTTAATTTATTTTAAATTTTGTCAAAATATTATTTTTTATTAATTAGTATATTTTTAAATTTATAAAAATTATTTTTGATTTTTATTCAAGAAATATCTAAATATAAAAAATTGAAATAAATTAAATAAAATATAGTTTAAAATATTAAAAAATAATATTTGAATTTATATAAAATGAATTTATTTTATTAAATCATTAAAAATTTAATAAACCTTATAATATTTTTATATTTTTATAAAATTATGAGTAATCAATAAAAATAAATAGAATAAAATGAAAGTAAATTAGATAAATTAATTGAAAATTATATAGAAAAAGATTAATATTAAAAATAAAATATTTAAAAGAAAAAATATTGATTCTAACTTTAAGAAATTGATGAATTATAAGAATAAAATAAGAAAATTAATTTAAATTTTTCAATATTATAAAATTAGAATTAATTGTCAGAATAAGAAAAAGTTAAATAAGAATTAAAAAAAAAATTAGATTTAAAGAAAAAAATATAATAATAAAGAGAAAATTTGTTTAACCATAAATCTTTAGGTCAAATAAAACTATAAGAAAGTAACAAAAAATAATAAAATTAAATTTATGATAAATTAAAAGATTCTGATTAAGCATTTTGGAAAAAATAAATTAATTAGAATTATAATGAATTTAAATATTAAATAGATTTTAAAGACATATAAAATTAATAAGAATAATAAAAATTAAAAAAAAAATATATAATTGAAAGTTAAAACTAATTTGATATTTAAAGTGTAACAAAAAACTTGAATTAAGCTAATATTTAAAAATAGTTTTTATAAGAATAACTTAAATAAATAGATAATTATATATTCGAATTAAATAATTAGAAAAAATAATATTAAGAAAGTTTATTATTAAAAAGCTAAGAAAAAAATTTAAAATAAAAAGACAATCAAAATAAAGAGTAATAATATATCGAATTTATTAAAAATGAATCATAACTAATAAAAAAAAAATTAGAATTAAAAAATAAATGAAATTTTTTTTCTTCAATTTATCAAGAAGAAAAAGAAAAATAACTATTAAACGATCTTAAATAGATAAACACATTAAAATTTAATAATGTTAAATTTAAAAATAAGAGTAATTCAAAAATACATTTAAATAATTATTATGTAAACTAGTCTTTTTTAAATAATTAATAAAAATAATGAAAAAACAGTTGAGTTTAAAAAGAATTTATTAATATAATTTTTATAAGTTAATAAATATATATTAAAAAGATATTAATATCAAATGACAAAAAGAACATAGAAAGTAGGAATAACAGCAAAATATGGTACAAGATATGGTTCATCTTTGAGAAAAATAGTGAAGAAATTTGAAATCTAATAACATTCTAGATATGCATGCCCTTTCTGTGGTAAAGTAAATGTAAAGAGAACTTGCATTGGAATATGGAGATGTTCTGCATGCAAAAAGACTATTGCAGGAGGAGCTTGGGAACTTAATACCCCTACTGCCTTGACTGCCAAGAGCACAATGGTCAGATTGAAGAAGATCAGAGAAGAAGGAGAATAAAATTGATGAATGATTAATAAATTGTCTATAATTATTTTAATATTATAATATGTATTAAAATATCTTTAAAATAATAAATTATTTTAATAAATATGAGTAAAATAAACCAAGATCAATTGAGAGCCTATATCAATGACTTGATCACTACAAAGAAGGATAGAAAATTCGTAGAAACAGTGGAATTGCAAATCGGATTAAAAGATTATGATCCTGAAAAAGACAAAAGATTCTAAGGCTCAATAAGACTTCCTAATGTTCCTAAGCCAAGAA
>Ga0315908_10002679_pt1 | contig 12936 bp, 26 predicted proteins | sample LakEriMetagenome_12_FD_203520 | JGI IMG/M metagenome (GOLD analysis project Ga0315908, IMG submission 203520) | Freshwater fungal communities from buoy surface, Lake Erie, Ohio, United States - Buoy 4 MA124 | ecosystem: Environmental > Aquatic > Freshwater > Lake > Lake biofilm | place: USA...
CTATTCAACCATTAGAATTTACTGAATTAGACAATACACAAACAGATGAACAAGTAAAAGAAGAAACTGGTTTAAGTTCACATAATTGTTTTAATTCTAATATAGCTGATGCTTTAATTGCTAAAGGCGAACAATTAGGTAATGAATGGACTTTAGTAGATGAAGTAGAAGTTGATTATGAAAAAGAAGATGAATATGATGCTGAAATTGATTTAATAAACGAAAACAATAAAAAAAGAAAAAGTGCATTATCTAAAATATGGGAATTTGTTTCAACAGGTACTGCAAGACCAAATGCAAAAAGTCCAGAACAAGATGAAACTATTGATGGTGTACAATTCATAACAAGGTATGTTTATAGTGGTAATGCTACTGGTCAAAGAGAATTTTGCAATAAAATGATTAATGCAGATAAGGTTTATAGAAAAGAAGATATTATTGCTATGGAAAGTCAAGCAGTAAATGCTGGTTTTGGAAAAGGTGGTTCTGATAATTATTCTATATGGTTGTACAAAGGTGGTCCAAGATGCGAACACAAATGGCTTCGCAGAACTTATGCAAACTTCGAAGGTGTTAAAATAGACCCTACAAGTCCAAAAGCAAAAGACAAAGTTATTAGTGCTGCTACTGCTGAAAGATATGGTTATAGAATAAGAAATGAAAGAGAAGTTGCTATGAAACCAGCAGATATGCCAACAAAAGGTTTTACACAAGAGTATTGGGATAAAATGGGATTTACAAATTAAGATATGGCACAAGCATTATTTGTTACGAGAGATGATATTGTTAGGTTTACAGCATTAAATGGAAATATTGATGTAGATAAATTTGTTCAATATATTAAGATAGCACAAGATACACATATACAAAATTATTTAGGGACACAATTATTTAATAGACTAAATGATGATATTGTAAATGATGACTTAACAGAACCATATACAACGCTTTTAAGCAAGTATATTAAGCCAATGGTAATACATTGGAGTATGGTAGAAGCATTACCATTTTTAGCCATTACAATAGCTGGAAAAGGCATCTACAAACATACATCAGAAAATGCTACAAATGTTGAAAAGAATGAAATTGATTTCTTGGTAGAAAAAGCAAGGGATATTGCACAACATTACACAAATAGATTTATAGATTTTATGTGTTTTAACCAAGCAGATTTTCCAGAATACAATGCTAATTCAAATGGTGATATGTATCCAGATAAAGATGCTTATTTTACTGGATGGGTACTATGATAAATAAGTATAAACCAAAACAAGCTAACATTAAGAAGTTAGAAATATTTTTAAAAAAAATAGAAAACAAAACTAAAGATGGGATTAAATTTTCAAAGCATTAAAGGAGACACATTTGAAGAAGTAACTTTTGAGTTACTATTAAACGATGAACCATATAGTTTAGAAGATGCTATTATTAGAATGCAGTTGCGTAAAGAATATGGTGGTATTCCATTTTTATCTTTAACTTCAGTTGCAAATGCTGGTATAACAATTACTGATGATGTAAATGGTTTATTTAAGATTAATGAACAAATAATTGATATTTGTGCTTTTAATTATTTATATGATATAGAAATTGAATTTGGTGATGGTACTGTTAAAACTTACATAAGTGGAAATTTTGTAATTAAAAATGATGTAACAAGATAATGAGTGATATTATAGATATAAACGTAGGTGAAACAATTGAAGAAGTTACTATTAATGTTACTGACAATCTTATTACAATTAATATTAATAAAGTAACAGGTGGTGGTGGTGGAACACAAACATTAGCACAAACTTTAGATTTAGGAAATCTAACAGGTGGTGAAAATATAAGTATTTCAAATGGTGATGCTATTATTTTAGATAATGGTTCAATGCTTAAAAAAGGAACTATTGATGCTGGTAATGGTGGTTCTAAAGGTATTTCACAAATTTGTGGTGTAGGATATGAGCATAAATGGGAAGCTGGTAGACTTTACATAATGAATGATGGTGGAACTATTATTCGTGAAGTATCACATAATCTTACTTATACACCAACTGCAACAGATGATGTAACTAAAGGTTTTGTTCAAAACACAAGATGGATTTTAGACAATGGTGATGTTTATCTTTGTACAGACCCAACAGAAGATGCCGCAGTTTGGGAATTAGTAAATACTGGTATTACACCAACACTTCAAGAAGTAACTGAAGCTGGAGCCGAAACAAATATTCCTATAAAAGTAATTGATACAGGTAATAGTTCAGCACAATTACAACAAAACGGAATTTATTTTGAAGATTTAGATGATGATGGTAATACTTTTTTAAGATTTGATAATACATCAATTCCAAATCAAGAAGTTTTAGTAAGAGGATTAAGTGGTACAATGGCTTTGCTTTCTGATATTCCAGATACTTCAACTTTTGTGCCTTATACAGGTGCAACTGCTGATGTTGATTTAGGTGAATATGAATTAAAAGCTGGTCAAATAGAATTAGACACTACACCAACTGGAACTGCTGGAGTTGCTGTAACAAGATGGAATGATACAATAGGTAGTACAGAAACTACTTTAAAAGGTGGTTCTGTTATATTAAAAAATGGAGTTGATTTAGTTGCAAGAGTAGTAAACAAAGTTTCACCAAATACTACATTAACAAAAGCACAATATCAAGTTGTAAAAGTTAGTGGTGCTCAAGGTCAAAGATTAGCAGTTGATTTAGCAAGAGCTAATAATGATTTAAATAGTGCTGATACTTTAGGAATAGTAACAGAAACTATTGCTGCAAATCAAGAAGGATTTATTATTACAGTTGGTCAATTAGAAGGTATAAATACAACAGGAAGTTTACAAGGTGAAACTTGGGCAGATGGTGATGTATTATATTTATCACCAACAACTGCTGGTAGAATTACAAATATAAAACCAAATGGTTCAACTGGCCATATTGTTGTTTTAGGTTATGTAGAACACGCACACATAACACAGGGTAAGATATATGTAAAAATAATGAATGGTTGGGAACTTGATGAACTTCACAATGTATTTATAGATACACCATTAAACAATCAAGGTTTAATTTACGAAACTTCAACAGATTTATGGAAAAATAAAACAATAGATAAAACTTTTGTTGGATTAGGAAACGTAGATAATACAAGTGATGCAAATAAGCCAGTAAGTACTGCTCAACAAACTGCTATTGATGCAAAAGTAGGAGACATTATTACAAACGGAGTTACAACTATTGCACCAAGTCAAAACGCAGTTTTTGATGCTTTAGCTTTAAAACAAAATGCTTTAAGTTACATTCCTTATAGAAATGTACAAACTTCGCAAACTGCTCTAACTGGTACAACTGCTGAAACTATTTTATTTACTGTAACTATTCCAGCTAATACTTTTAATGCTAACGATATTATTCATTTTTTTTATAATGTATATAAAACAACTACTTTAGGAAGTTATGTTTTAAGATTAAAAATAAATACAAGTAACACTCTTACTGGTGCTGCAACAGTTGGAACTTATAACGGAGCATCAACTACTCAAATAGCTCTTATGAATAGAAATTTACATTTATTTGGTGGTAATTTATACGGCTATCCCGCTGTATCATTAACTTTAATATCTGATATAGTTGGTAGTGTTGGAACTATAGCAACAAATACACTAAATCCAGCAAATCAATTCTTTATTTTTGGAACAGTTACATTAGCAAATGCTTCGGATAATATCATTGGGACAATGTTTAAAATATCAAATTAAATGAAAACAATAATAGAAATAGCAACAAATAAAGTTGTAGGAGTTACTTTAAACGATGAATGTTTAGAAACTGAAACTTTAATTAGTGAACTTTTGCAAGTGGAAATGGTTAAGCCATATTTTAATTTTGACACTAGAGAATTTTACGAAGGTGCAACACCAGCTGAAATTGAACAAGCATTTAAAGACAAAACACCAGCAGAAGTACAACTTTGGCGTTTGAGAACTATTTTAAATTTAATGAATTTAATAGCTACAATAGAAAGTGCTTTAGACCAATTACCGGAGCCAAATAAAACAGCAGCTAAAAATGTATGGAACTATGGTACAACAGTAGAAAGAAATAGTCAAACTGTTTTATTTATTCAATCAGTTACGCAAATGACTGATGACCAAGTCGATGAGATATTCCAACAAGCAGAGGCAATAGTGATATGATTTGGTTATTAGAAAATTGGGTTGCAATAGTTAGTACAATATCAATTCCTATTGCTTGGGTTTTTGGTGGTAAACAAGCTAAAAAGGTAGAAATAAAAAACAGCAATGGTGACTTTTTAACTAAAGTTCAAAATATTTATGATGCTTTAGTTGAAGATTTAAAAGCTGATAGGGATGAATTAAGAGCTTGTAATGTTGAACAAACTAAAGATATTTCAGAATTAAGAAATGATGTTAGAAGTTTACAAAAGCAATTTAATGATTTGTATTTAGCATACGCAAAAGAAGTAGAAGCAAGTAAATATTGGAAGGATAAATTTAATGAATTAGAAGGTAAATATATGCAGTTGGAAAAAGACCACGAAGCATTGAAAAAACAATTTGAAATTTATAAAAAAAGTAACAAATGATTTTAGACAACAAAGGATATCTTTTTATAACTAAACACGAAGGATTAAGATTAAAACCATATTTGTGTCCAGCAAAGATACCAACAATAGGTTATGGAAATACATATTATTCAGATGGTAAAAGAGTAACACTATTAGACAAAGATATTACTAAACAACAAGCATTTGAAATGTTTAAAGAAATAGCTAATAGATTTGCTAAAAGAGTAGATGAATTAGTGATAACTGAATTAACACAAAATCAATTTAATGCTTTAGTTTCATTTGCTTATAATGTTGGAACTGGTAATTTTTCTTCATCTACATTATTAAAAAAAATAAATAAAAACCCAAATGATTTAACACTAAAAGCAGAATTTTTAAGATGGAATAAAGCTGGTGGTAAAGTTATTAATGGTTTAACAAATAGAAGAAATGAAGAAGCTGATTTATATTTTAGTTAGTATTGTATTTATATCTTGTGGTTCAAGAAAAGTAAATAAAACAAATTTAGAAGAAAAGAAAGATAGTGTTTCAGTTATTGATGTAAAAACAGAAATAAAAACAAATGAAAATACTGAAATAAACAACAATTCTAAAATAGATAAAACAGAAGATGAATTTATAATTGAACCAATAGACAACACAAAAGAAATAGTTGTAAATGGTAAAACTTATAAAAACGTTAAAATAAGACACAAAAAAACAAAAGACAATAGTTTACATACAAATCAAAAGAAAGTGTCTAAAAACGCTTTAAAACAACAAATAAAGCATAGTAAGCAAGTTGTTTCTACTTCAAAAGTTCTTAAAGAAAAAAAAATAGAAAAAAAAGAAAGTTTAGTTATATATATATATTATTTAATTATATTTATTATATTATATATTATTTATAAATATAAAAATTATATATTTAAATTATTTATTTAATATATTATATATCTTTGAACTAAATAAGTAATATATATATTATATTATATATCTTTGAATAAAATAAATTATATATTATATGGCTAAAGTTGCTAAAAAACCATTAAGAAAAAATCTAATAAAAGAATTAGATACTGTTTTCAGTCAGTATATACGTTTAAGATATGCTAAAAATGAAATAGCTGAATGTGTTACTTGTGGTAAAAAAGACCATTGGAAAAAATTACAGAATGGGCATTTTATGAGTAGGGCAAATTACAGCACAAGATGGGATGAAGATAATTGCCAAGTTCAATGTTTAGGTTGCAATGTTTATCATTCTGGTGAACAATATAAATATAGTTTATATCTTGGTAATAAATTAGCTGAAGAACTTTATTTAAAATCAAAACAAATAGTTAAATTTGCTGATGTAGAATTAATTGATATGATTGATTACTATAAACAACAGGTAAATATTTTGCATAAATTTACATAATGTTTTTAAATTGTTTTTGTCAAGAAGGAGTGGTTTTATAGCCACTCTTTTTTTTGTCTAAATGTTAAAGAAATGTTAAAGTTTATTTTTGTATTAATTTAATAGTTAGATTTGTACAATAATTAAAAAACAAATAACAATGAAAGATTTATTAGACTACAACAGATTTAGAATTGAAACAATGCAAAGTAAGATTTGCGAATTAGAAAGTTTATTAAGTACATTAGAAACTTATTGCTTTGAATTAGCAGATGAACAATGCCCAAAAGAGTACAAAACAATTATTAAAAAAGAACTTTACAATTTAAAAACAAAGTAAAATGAAAGATTTAAACTTAAATCAAAAACTATCTTTAATTCAAAAAGAATTTAAAGCAAACAAATCAAAATTTAATAGTTTTGGTAAATACAATTTTAGAAGTGCTGAAGATATATTAGAAGCATTAAAACCATTTAATGAAAAATACCAAGTATCTTTTGTAATTACAGAAGAATTAATTAGTTTTGATAGTCAAAGTCCTATATTACTTTCTAAAGCAACTATTTATGATAACAATGGTGTAAATGAAATATTTGCAACTGCAATAGTTGGTGTAGATTTAGAACAAAAAGGAATGCAAATGCCACAAAAGTTTGGTTCAGCAAGTTCTTATGGTAAAAAATACGCATTAGGTAACTTACTATTAATTGATGATACACAAGATGCTGATGCAACTAATAAACACGATAAAGAAGTAAAAGTAGAAGAAGATTTAAAATGGTTAAATAAAAACACACCAGAATTTAATAAAGCTATTGAATATTTAAAAAATGGTGGTAATATTGCAACTATTGAAAATAAATATAAATTAGCAAAAGCAGTTAAAGACGAATTATTAAAAGTAAAATAGGGAAGCTGAAAACTATATAGAGTAAGCAAATTTTAAATAAAAAAAATATGAGTGCAATTATTAATGTTAGTTTAAGAGTAGACAAGTTACCAAAAGAAAAATTTGTATCAGGAAAAGATGGTGCAGTTTATTACAACTTTACAGTAGGTGTAAATGATGAAGCAAATCAGTTTGGTCAAAACGTTTCTTTAACTGATAGTCAAACACAAGAAGAACGTGAAGCAAAAAAACCTAAAGTTTATTTAGGAAACGGAAATGTTGTTTGGACAAATGGTGAAATTAAAACAGCACCTAAAAAAGAGAAAGCAACTGCATCAGTAGAAGATGATTTACCATTTTAAATTTAATTGGGCAGTTTAAACTCTGCCCTTTTTTTAACATTATGAAAAAAGTAAACAGTATTAGTGGTGGTAAAACATCATCTTATTTAGCAAAACATTATCCAGCAGATATAAATATTTTTTCTTTAGTAAGAATTGAAGATACAGATAATTTATGGATGAAAGGTAAAGATGAAAAAACAAGGCAATTAGTTTCAGATAAATTAGGAAAAGAATTTGTAGGTACTGCTGAAATGGATGAAATAATTTATACTATTTTAGATTTAGAGCAATTTATAGGTTCAGAAATAACTTGGACAACAGGTAAAACATTTGAAGAAGTTATAAAACAAAATTATGGATATTTACCAAATAAAATGACAAGATATTGTACAGTTGAAATGAAGTTAAAACCTATTTTTAATTGGTTAAAAGAAAATACAGAATTACCAGTTGAAATGAGAATTGGATTTAGACCAAATGAATTACAAAGAGCTGAAGGTGTTTTAAAAAGAGCAGATGAAAATGGTATAGAATATTTTAATACAGTTATTGGTAAAAGAAAAACACAAAATAAATGGGGTTTAGTACCATACAGAAAAGTTACTTTTCCTTTAATTGAAAATAATATTTGTAAAGATGTAATTTATAATTTTTGGAATGATAAAAATGTTAGATTTGCATACAGAAATAATTGTGTAGGTTGTGTAAATAGACAACCATTAATGATTTCACATATGGCACAAAAAGATTTAGATAAAGTTAAATGGTTTGAAAAGCAAGAATTAAATACTGGCAACAGATTTTTATCAGACGTTTCATTTTCACAAATATTAAATTTTGGTATTCAAAATACTTTTTTTGATGATGATTTTAATGAATGTGATAGTGGCTTTTGTGGAATATAACAACAAACAAAAACAATGACAAAAGAACAAAAACAAGAAAAACGTTTAATGATGGAATTTATAGTTGATGAAGCTATATTAAATCCATTAGAAAAAGTAGAATATCCTAAACCAGCAATATCATTTGGTGTTAAAAGTTATGAAAGTAAAGATGGTGAAATTATATTTCCAGTACCAATAGGAACTTATGGTAACTTTAGTTTTGTACAAGCACCACCTAAATCAAAGAAAACATTTTTTGTATCATTATTATCAGCAATATATTTAGCTGAAGATTTACCACAATTTTGTGGTATTTTAAAAGCAAATAGGAATGATAAACACTTAATACATTTTGATACTGAACAAGGTAATTTTCACGCCCAAATGGTATTTAAAAGACCATTAGAAATGGCTGGATTAAAGAACATAGATAAATATCATACATTAGCATTAAGACAATATAGCTTTAGTGATAGAATAGATATAATTGAACATTACCTATATGATAGGTTAGATAGCAAAAATATAGGTTTAGTTATTATAGATGGTGTTGCTGATTTATGTAGTGATGTAAACAATATTGAAGAAAGCAACAATGTAGTGCAAAAGTTAATGAAATGGACTAAAGAATTAGATTGCCATATTGTAACAGTTATACATTCTAATTTTGGAACTGATAAACCAACAGGTCATTTAGGTTCATTTTTAGAAAAGAAAACTGAAACACAAATTAGTTTAGAATTAAATACAGTTAATAAAGGATTAGTTAAAGTAAGTTGTAAAAGAAGTAGAAATGCACCATTTGAAGATTTTAACTTTAAAGTAAATAACTTTGGTTTACCACAAGTAGAAGGAGCATTTTATGACCCATTAAAAGATATATTTTAAGATGAAAGATACAATGAAACACCACATACAAGAATTACAAACATCAGCAGCAAGAATGTTAGTTTTAAATTCAGATAATTCAATGTTAATAAGTTTCTTCAAAGATTTGAAAAATAAATTAGAATATTTGTATGAATTGAACGAAATGGATAACCAAGCAAACTGGACTGAAATACAAAATGCTTTTAATTCAATTTTAAAAATAGATACAGAATTAACAGAAGTGGATTTAAAGATTAAAGTAAAAGAAGCACCAATACCAAAAACTGGTATAGTAACAATAAAAATGTATTAAAATGGAACTATCTACAAATAAATGGTTAGAACAGGTTGCCCAACATCACAAAGAATGGGTTAAAATTGCTAACCTTTATAAAGTAGATGATTATGCTGAAGATATTGTTCAAGAAGTTTATATTGCATTATTTAAATATGCTGATGCTGAAAAAATAATTGATGCAAAAGGTAATGTTAGAAAAGGTTATGTATTTTTTACTATAAAAAGTTTATGCTTTCAGTATTTAAATAAACGTAATAAGATTGATAAAATAGGAATAGATACTTTGTTTAATTTGTCAGATAATAGCAACATAGATGAACATAAAGCATATAATGATATTTGTTTAATGATTGACCAAGAAATAGACAACTGGCATTGGTATGATAAAAAGCTATTTAAATTATATCGTGATACAGATATGAGTATGAGGGATATTGCAAAAGAAACTAATATTAGTTTAATATCAATATTTCATTCAATTAAAAACTATAAAGAAGTATTGAACACAAAGTTTATGAATGATTACCAAGATTATATTAATAATGACTATAACAACATATACTAATGGGAAGAAAAAAGAAAGCAACAGGATTAGGTGATACTATTGAGCAAATCACAGAAGCAACTGGTATTAAAGCAGCAGTTGAATTATTTAGTAAAGTAACAGGAATAGATTGTGGATGTGATGAACGTAAAGCAAAACTAAACAATTTAATATCTTACAGAAGAAACGTAAACTGTTTAAAAGAAGATGAATATTTGTTTTTAAAAATATTATATGATAATAGAACAAATCAATTAACACCAAAACAGCAGCACACAATTAAAGATATTTACTTAAATGTATTTAATGAAAAGTTAGAAAGTTCAAATTGTTCAAGTTGTTGGAGAACTATTTTATCTGATTTACGAAAAGTTTATGATACTTATGAAATAAATGAATAACTGGAAAGAAATTGATTTATTTAACTATTTAGTGGAAAATGTTTATCCAGATTTAGTTAAAGCAAAAAACCAAATGTCAAGATGGGATTGTTATAGTCCTTTAACTTCACATAGGATTGAATTAAAATGTAGGCAAGTGCATTATAAAACTTTGTTATTAGAAAAAGTAAAATATGATGCTATGATAAAAGAATGTGAAAAGCATTTAGATACACCAATATACATTAATTCAACACCAAAAGGAATTTATAGTTTTAATTTACATTTGATATTCCCAATTTGGGAAGTAAACAATAAAAATCCAGCAACAACATATTTTAACAATAGAGAAAAAATAGATAAAGAAGTAACATATTTACACATAGAGAAAGCAAAACAATTATGAGCAAAAGACAATTTAATAAATTAGCTTATGATGAATATGATATGAACTGCAAATTAGCAACAGTTAATTTAATGAGCAAAAAAGGTTATAATTTAATTGGTGATATTAATACAGAATATTATAAAAAATATGATTTAGCTTTTAAAAATTTATCAGGAAATATAATTAAAATTGAAAATGAATTTAGAGGTGGTTTTGAAAATATAAAAAATAAATTTAATACAGTTCACATACCAATTAGAAAAAAAAATACTGAATGCGATTTTTATTTTATATGGGGAAATAATTATGAAGAATTAGCTATAATTAAAAAAGATATTTTAACTAAATTTAAAGACAATATAATAAATCAAATTTGTGCAAAAGGAAAAGAATATGAATTTGAAGAAGAATTTATAGATATACCAAAACAATATATACAATTTTATAAAATAAAACAATTATGAAAGACAATCCAATACAATTAGAATATTTAAAATCAGTATTACTTGCTCAACTTTTATTAGAAGCAAACGAAAGTTTAATCTTTACAACACAATACAGACAAACTATTAAGAATTTAATTAATAGACTTAATAAAGAACTTGAACAAGTAGTATTTGAAGAATACACAAAGGTTTATAAAACAGACCCAGAAATGACCACAAACATATTAAGGTCAATAGAAAATGTAATAACTAAACTGCAAACATCAACAATAGATGAAATAGTTATGATTGATGCAGTTGTAGATAAATACAAAGAAAACAAAGAATGGTTTTTAGAATATGCTGATGCTGAATTTTTAAGAATAGATGGCTAAAGTTAAAGAAGAAAAGTTTTCACCAACAGAAGAAGATATAAAAGCAATGGCACTATGTTGGAAAAATGATTTAGCTTATGTTATTAAACCAGCAAAAAATTCAAACAGGTATAATATTATAAAATATCAAATAAGCAACTACAATGAAATATTTTACTATAAAGAAAATAATGTAAATGCAGAATTTACAGAATATGAAGGATTAAAAAAAACAATGGAATTATATAAGTTTCACGCAAAAAGATTTACACAATGACACCAATACATTACAATAACGGAAAGCAATACGATTTAATAGATGTAGCATTAGATTATAATTTAAATTTTTTTAGGTTTAATGTATTAAAATATATTTGTAGAGCTGGAAAAAAAGAAGATGAAATTAAAGACTTGGAAAAAGCAATAGATTATTTAGAAAGAGAATTACAACATTTAAGAAAAGAACAAGAACAATGGATAGAACAGAACAAATAACATTTGATGCATTAGAATTAGAATACACTTTAAACTATTTAATTAAAAAAAGACAATCATTATATTTAAAAGGTTTAAATGATGAAAAGATAAATGATAAAATAAGAGCAATACAACACAAATTAAGGGTAGCACAATAGCTATCCTTTTTTAATATGTTAAAGTTTTGTTAAAATTTTAATAAGTTGTTTATAATTAAAAAATAGTATTATATTTGTATCAGCAATAAAGCAAAAAACAAAAACAAAAATTATGAAAACATTATTAAAAGAATTTGCATTAGCATTATTATTATGGGTTGTATTTTTCACTGGTTCATTAATCCTTTTAAACGTAATTTAGTATGACACCAGAAGATAAAAAAGAATTAGACTTTATATTAAAACAAGCAACAAGAATTTTAATAGCTGCATTAGTAGCAGCATTAGTATTATTAACAATAGCAATTATAAAATTATGAAAATAGAAATTATTAGAAAATTAGATATCCTTATAGATTTACAAAGTGAAGATAACATATATCAAATAACTTTACTAAAATCAATTAAGAAAGATTTAATTAATGAATGGAACGCATCAGATAATTATGCACAACAAATTAGAGAAGTATTAGATATGGATAATACTTATGATTTATTAAACAACATTAAAATTAGATAATATGATAACAACTTTTGATAACAAACAATGGGATAAAAAAGAACTATTAGATAATATGTATGATGATAGTTTCTATTATGGATATTTAGGTAAAAACGCATTAAGCAGTTCATCAGCAAAGATGCTTATATCTTCACCTAAAACATATAAATATGTTACACAATATGGTAGTGATGAAAGTCAAGCATTACGTGATGGCAAACTATTCCATACAATGATATTAGAACCACATAAGTTAAATGATTTAGTAATTGTAGATGTAGCAACTAAAGCTGGAAAAGAATACAAACTTGCAAAAGAACAAGGTTTAGAAGTATACACAAGAAAAGAATACAATGATGCTGAAAGATTAACTGATGCTTTATCAAAGAACAATGAAGTAATGAGTTTAATGAGTAAATCACAAACAG
>Ga0315908_10002680_pt1 | contig 12935 bp, 24 predicted proteins | sample LakEriMetagenome_12_FD_203520 | JGI IMG/M metagenome (GOLD analysis project Ga0315908, IMG submission 203520) | Freshwater fungal communities from buoy surface, Lake Erie, Ohio, United States - Buoy 4 MA124 | ecosystem: Environmental > Aquatic > Freshwater > Lake > Lake biofilm | place: USA...
CAATACAAGATCTTATTCAATCAGATTAATTAATGCAGAAGGTAGTATTGGTATGCCTAAAAAATTTGATACTATTTTTGGTGCTGCTGAATATATAGGTAAAAATATTATACTATAAAAATCTTGGAATAGTTTTCCGACTAAACAAAAAAAAACAAAAAAAATGGCACGTAGAAAAAAAAGGTCTGCCCCCAGCCGTCGCAGGAAATCCCGCAGAATGGGTGCAATCGGTAAGTCTTTTATTATGGATGCTGCTGGTCTTGTAGCTGGTGCTGCTGCTGCAAGGGTACTGACTTCAAGTGGTAAAATTCTTCCAAACTTGGATGCAAAGATCAAGTCTGCTGCAGTAGTGGCGATTGGTGCTTTCTTTCCTAAATTTGTAAAGGGTTCTTTGGGTAAGTCAATCGGAGATGGTATGGTAGCTGCTGGTGGTCTTGGACTGCTTCAGGCAACTAACATTCTTGGTGCTATTGACAATGCAATGGAAATTCCTGTTAGCGTTATGGCTGGTGATGATCTTAGCGTAATTGCTGGATATACTCCTGACAATCTTAGCGTAATTGCTGGAATGGATGAAGAATATTCTTATTAATTAACTTTGTAAAAATAACAAACAATGGCAACACAACATGGTGCAAGGCTTGTTTTTGACAATGCCAAAAATCTCGTAAACAATGCTGGTTTTTCTGCTGGTCAAGCAGTTCTTTCCCAGTCTTACATTCGTAGTGAAGTAGCAATGTCCACTTCAACTACTTCATATCAAATTCCAATCTTGGTAAATAGCACTGGTGCTAATACCAACTTTGCAACGAATCAGCTTTTACAACTTCAGGATGCTTTTGTAGTAAGTTCAATAGGTGTATTCGTTTCTATTCCAGCTGCATCTACAACTACTGCTTTCCCACTTTACACTTATCCTAATGCTTCAGCTTTCACTACTTCAGGTGCTGCTGCTGCTTTGTATAATTTGTACAATGGTAAATTGTCAGTTGTTGTAAATAACAGGCAGATCGTTCCAGCTTGGGATCTTTACAGGCATTTGTACGTTCCACAAACTCAACAAGGTGCTGCATCTACTGCAACAACTATTGATGAAAACGATGCAACTGAATTTGGTTACTATCCAGTAGAACCAAACATTGTTTTGGTTGGATCTAAGAACAACGTTATTAGCTTGGAGCTTCCGGGTGCTATTTCAGTTCTTCAGGCATCTACTGCCCCACGAATTGTAGTAATTATGCGTGGTATCTTGGCACAAAATGTTACTCCTGTTAGATAATAACTGGAATTAACTTCTGAATTGGAAAGGGGGATGCCACGTTAAACATAGAACCCCTATTTTTTATGTTCTAAAATAAAACAAAAATGAACAAAGTTCAGAATTACGAATTTATTGAGGTTGTTGTTCCGCAGTCATCCACTGGAACTCGTTTCTACTTCCCTGATCAACCACAATTACGTTTTGTTTCCTTGCTTAATCTTGTTTGCTACACTACTGACACTATTTCAAATAGTGTATTGAGTGGAAATGCTTTGCTTTCCCTTGCAAACTTGAAAACAACTTATTTGGTACTTTATTACAATGATAAAGAATCAGTAAACAGGATCCCTGTGCTGGAACTTAATAGGGTAGTTTCAAATAGTGCAACTGCTGCATTTAGCTTTGATATTACTCCTTTTGCTGGTCAGCAAATTATTTGGGCAAAGTCATATATCCAAACTCCTACTGCATATAGTTCCATCAGTGGATCTAATTTCAGTGTTTGCTTTGGTGTATATTATGCCTAATCAATCCACTTTTCCTTCACCTTTAATATAATTGTATATGGCAACTTGGAAACCTGAACTGCACAATGCGGAAGATATATTGAACTATTATGATCAATATGATGAAGCTGGATATAGTGTTTATGCTGGTCATAAACCTGATCAAGCCTATTGCCGTTTCACTTACACTGGATCTGACAAGGTTTTGGGTAGGGAAAAGCTGCAAGAGGCTTTGGCATCAGTTCTTTCAAACCCTGACAATACAAATGTTTATTTGCTTCAAATTTTGGGCAATAAAGGTAAAAAAACGGAAGTTCTTAACTCAATAACATTCCAGCTTAACAAGGCACAAAGTATAATGCCATATCAACAAATGGGAGGTTTTAATCCTAATTTGATGAATGAAATTAATGCTTTGAGATCTGAAATAGCTGCATTGAAAATGCAACAGGAAATTGAAGAAGATGAAGAAGATGAAGAACCTGAGGAAGAAAATTTCCTTGCTGGATTGATGAAATCCCCACAAATACAAACAATGATTCTTTCACAACTTTCCAGCCTATTTGCACCTACACAAAAAGTAACGCACGTTGCTGGAATTGAAAAAACGGAAACAATGGCAAATGAAACCGAAATTGACAACGAAGAACGCATTTATGATGCCGTGGAAAGGCTAAAATTGGTTGATGATCAACTTGCAAGCGATCTTGAATTGCTTTGCGAAATGGCAGAAACCGACAAAATGCAATTCAATTTTCTGCTTAAAATGTTAAGGAAATAATATGCCTGAAATTACTGCTGATAAGATTATAGGGAAAACACTCTTTGCTAAAAAGGACTTAGATCGTTTAAATTCAAGTTTGGTAAAAATTGGAACTATTGTTGCTGGATCCACAGTTGGGCAAGTTTATTCCTATATTCAAAGAGGTGGTAAAGTTTATTGGCAATTTATTGACTTCAACAATAAACCCTATTTTGTTTTACATACTGCTGATAGTTTTAAATTTTCAGGGGATGTTAAACAGGCAATAGAGGAAAAAAAGCAAGAGGTTGAAAAGATAGCAAAAGAACAAAAGGGATCAGTTCCATACTATATTGAAAAGTATGGCAAATGGATCCTAATTTATGGTGTTGGTGCATATTTGGTAGCAACTTATATAAAAAGTATAAAATGAAAAACAAAGGGTTATTTTATATCCTGTTAGCTGGTGGTGCTATTTTGTTGCTATCAATGAAAAAAAAGCCTTCATATAAAATTGAAGTTCCTGCACCTGAAAAAATTACTGCTGAACAATTTAGGCAGCCTTCCTTATTGCAAAAAGTTAGCAAGGCAGTTAAAAAGGTGGCACCAGTAGTAAAAAAAGCGGTTTTAACTGCAAAACAAAAGAAAGCTGCTCAAAAAACTGCTGCTGCTTTGAGCAAAGGATCAATCCTTCGTGGTGTTGGTCAATTTCCTGATATGTGCTAAAAATTAATACAATGAATCCAAAACATTTACAAATAAATATTCAGGATGAAATTTCAGCTGATAAGTTGAAATTAGCATATACAAAGAGAGCAAATGATAGGGCAATGTATGAACAGGAAAACAAGTTTTCCAAATCTACTGGTCAGCCTTATCAGAGGTATTATGTAGAAACTAAGGTATATTACACTACTGCAAATATTGGTTCTGAATGCAACGATATTACCTTTATTAACGGAGGTACAACAAATTTGGTTATTGCTGATGTTCCATTGCTTCCGAATCAATCTTTAAGAATTTCAGGAAACAGGGGTGAATTAGATACTACACAATATCAATTAACATTTGCAACTCCTATTAATACAGGAAACTTATTAATTGTAATCCGTAAACTTTATATATAATGATAACATTGGATCTTTCCATTCTCAATCAGAAAGGAACTCCGATGTTCTATTCTGATATTTTTGCAGCAAGACCTACTTTTGGTATTGCTGGAAGGATTTTTATTTCAACTGATACTGCTGCAATTTATCGTGATACTGGTTCTGCTTGGGATCTAATTTCAGATGCAACTGGTACTGGTACCAATATTTACAATAGTGATGGAACTTTAACAGGAAATAGGGATGTTTCAAGTGGTGGATATAGTTTAACTTTCCGACCTAAAACATCCTTTTTAACATCATTGTCTGCAGCGAATAATGATTCCAGTTTGTCTATTTTTGCTGTTGATACATTAAGTTATGCTGCTGGTTTTAGTTCAAACAATATTGGTGCTATTTATGGTGCCATAGCTGGATTCAATTTGCAAACATTTGCTGGATCTGCAACTTTTGCACAGTCAAATATTGCAAGTGCTTCATTTGGTGTTAATTCAATAGATTTTAGTTCTGCTGGATCTACTATTACAATGACACAAGCTGCTGGTATTCGTGCAATGGCAGGTAATATAGCACAAATACAATATCAAGGTACTAATTCAGGTACAATTACACACGCAGCAATTCAGCAAAATTTAGGATTTTACCGAGCAAGTGGTGCAACTGGTACACTAACAATAACTAACGCATATAGTCATTTAATAAACGCACTGGATGATTATGGTGCTGGATTTACATTTACTAATCGTTGGGGAATATATCAAGCTGGAGCAAGTGATAAAAATTACTTTGCTGCAAAAATGCTTTTGGGTACTACTACTGACTATGGTGTTCCACGTTTACAAGTAAATGGTGAAGGTTTGTTTATTGGTGCAATTTCTATTGATATTTTGGCAAGTCCTTGGGGCAGTGGTCTAAAAGTATTGGACATAGGTTATGGCACTTCCGTTGTTAATGCTAATTCATATACTGATAGTTGGTTTTCCAGCAACGCATATTACAATTCGCAATGGATTTATAAAAATTCTGCGGAAGCAAGTTATTATCAACAAGTAAGCGGAACTCATAAATGGTATATTGCCCCATCAGGAACTGCTGGTAATCCAATTACTTTTACACAAGCATTAACACTTAATGCAAGTGGAAATTTACAACTTGGTACAACTTCAGGAGGTAATTGGCGATTTTTGTGTTATCAAAATGCAAGTACAGGTTCAGCAAGTTCATCTTCATTATTGGCACGTCAAGATGGAACTGATGATATTGTACAATTTTGGGCAGGTGCGTCAAATATTGCTTCAATAAAAAGTACAGGAAATTTTTTAATTGGTACAACTACTGATGCTGGTCAAAAACTTTACTTAAACGGATCATTGCGAATTGATGGACAACAATCTGCAACTTCGGGTGGTAATTCAGGTCAGCACCTTATTATAAATTTAGATGGTACAACATATAAAATTAAATTAGAACTTCCTTAAAAATAAAAAAATGAAACAAATACAACCTATTCAAATTTGGGTTAATGGTTCCCAGCAAACAGGATCTTGGTTAAGTGCATATATTATCAATGACAATTTGCTTGATAGTGCAACTTTTTATTGGTCAATTTTGGCAAATGGTGATGAACCGGATACTGCTGGTGCTAAACTTTCTGAAGGAAATAGCACTATTTCAGGCGAAAATTATATCATTTGGGGTGAGGCAACCGATATTAATTTGGCAGCTTACCAATGGATTGCAAGTGAATTAAACCTAACTTTGATCTAATTATTCACATTTAAAAATTGACAAAATGAACGAAAAACAAGCATTAGAAGTAATTAAAGCTATCTTGGATCTTGCAACTCAAAAAGGTGTATTCACCAAAATAGATGAATCATTTACTGCAATTCAGGCATTTAATAAGATTGCCGAAAAATTTAAAGAGGAAGATGCAGAGTAATACTGATCCCACCCACGTTGCAACATTCAGCACTATTTTGTTTTCCCTATTGGGAGTGCAGAATATTTCTGAATTGGCAAACGTGGTATTTTTGGGTGCCAGTACAATATCCTGTACAATTTCCATTTTAGTTGGTATTAAACAACTTAAAAAAAAGTAATATGAACAGAATATTGAAAAACATTAAGACTTCATTTTTTGGATCCATTGCTGGTGGATCTCTTATTTTAGATGGTATTCAGGAAAGAAACTGGATAACTATTATTGCTGGTATTGCTGCTGCTATTACTGGTCTATTGGCAAAAGACAATGATGTCCAATAAGAGAAAAATTTATATTGGTATTGCAGTTCTATTAATCCTATTATTCGGGAAAAAAGTGAGTGCATTAAACTTGATAAAGAAATTTGAAGGTCTTAAATTGACAAGTTATCCCGATACTGGTGGGATATGGACTATTGGTTATGGTAATACTATTAATAAAGATACTGGACAAAGAATAAAGCAAGGGGATAAAATTGACTTGGCAACTGCTGAAAGATGGTTAAAAATTGATGTTGATCAACGTGAAAAGTTTATTAAACCACTTATAAAAGTTCCTGTTACTGCAAATATGATGGCAGCAATGACAAGTTTAGCATATAATATCGGTTTGGAAGCGTTCCGTTATTCTAAATTATTGGAAAAGTTGAACGCTGGTATTGATAAAAAAATAGTTGCTGATGAATTTTTGAGATGGAATAAAGTTGGCAAAACTCCAGTAAAGGGATTAACAAACAGGCGAAAATTAGAACGTGAATTGTTCTTAAAATAGGTTTGGTTAAGTTTTAAGGTGTTTATTACAGGGGAAAATTTCTATTTTCCCTTTTTTTTGCCTAAAAATTTGGTAGAATCAAAAAAATGTATATAAATTCGTTTTAACAAATGATCAATTATGCAAAGAAAGTATAAAATATGGGATTGGTTTCCAGCACAATCAATTAAAGATTGGGAAGATCAATACCAAAGAATGTTAGCGGATGCAATTTTAATTCCAGCATCTGAAAGAAAAAATAATAAAACATTATTTACTGCAATCAAAGAAATTGAAAAATTTTTAAGATCAAAAGGTAAAAAATTTATTTATTTATAACGACAAATGATTCTTTCACATTTTAAACGAAAAACAAATGAAAAAAACTACACTCCAGATCGTTCTGATCGTTCTGCTTTGCTTGTTAATGTGTTTTGCTGACAATTTATGAGGTTAATTGCTTGGGTGATATCAGTTTTATATCTGATACTTTTTGGCATCCCCATAGCCATTGGTTTATTGATCATTTTACAAATTATCTCAATCGCAAAATTTATCAGCAATGTTAGAAAAAAAAGAAAAAAGCATAATAGTTCACAATTACCTCTATGGTCTGATGACCTTTTTGACCAATCGGAACATTCCTTTCACTGAACTGGATGGTGGAAGAATTGAAATTTTTTATCCATCAGAATTAACATTATTTCACATTGGTTACCATTTTGGAAGGTATGCCGAAATGCAACACAATTAAATTTTATGGAACTATTTAACAACCTTCGGGAAACATTTTTAGAAATAGATCATATTCAGCAAAAGATTGATCGTTTAAAATTATGCCAAAATTCAGGCAATATTGCAAATATTATGATCAGCTTTGATACTGGACAAGATCGCAAAATAATAATGCAAATTGATACTGATATATCATTGGTTAACGAAATTAAATTATTAATTCAGGCAAGTATTGAATTATATGAAGAACAAATTCAGGAACTTAAACTAAACTTTTAACAATGAAACCAGTAAAAATGAACGGCTTTATGTATTATTTTGAGGTGTTTATTACATCAAACGAACCATTTATTTTAATGTCAACAACTGAACATCCCAGCGAAGGATTGTCAAAAATATATTTTTTGCGTAAATATTCAATGAAATACGCAATGGAAGATTTTGTGAAATATGAAGCTAATGTAAAAGAACGCAACACACACAGAGAAAATGAAGTGCGTTAATTGCTCAAAACTTTTCACAATAACAATTCACAGGGGCAAATTTGGGCAACCACTTTGCCCCTATTGTTTATCATTAAATAAATTAAAAAATGTCGCAAAGAAACAAAGATCTACCAGCAATGCCTGTTCATCCAATGCAAGACAAATTTGGTCAAGTTATCCTGATGGCGGGAATGTCAAAACTTGAAATAACTGCACTAAACATTTTGTCCTCACAATTAAGAAAAAACAAAATTGAAGATCTATCCCCTGAAGATATTACGTTTTTGATTAAAGAAGCTTACAATATTTCAGAAGAATTTTGTGCATTTATTGAAACTAAAAGTGAAAAGGAAAGTAGTATAATAATTTAAATTGTGTAAACCAATGACAAATGATCTACACGAAAAATTGTTATCCCGAAAATTTAGGCAAAATTATACTCCACCTGATGAAAATATAATTTTTACTATTGATGGTAAAAATATAGGTTGTTTGCAGTCTTTTGTATGTTTTCAGGGGTTGCCTAAGGCTGGTAAAAGTACATTTATAACCAGTGCTATTGCTTCTGCTTTTACAACTTGGGATATATTCGGAATGAAATTAAAATTTCCTCCCAACAGGAAGCGAATTTGCTATATTGATACTGAATCAAGTGATTTTGATTATTACAGGGTATTGGATAGGATCAGGCAACAAATAATAACTGATCATTTACCACATAATTTTGATTCATTTTTGTTCAGGGAAGATTCGCCGAATGATATTCAGCAAATGATAGAACTTTATTTACAGGAAAACCCTGACTGCTCTATTTTGGTGCTGGATGGAATATTGGATCTTATTTCAGATTTTAATTCAGTTGAACAAAGTTTTTATCTTATCCAATGGTTAAAGAAAATAACCAAAATTCACAATTTATTGATTCTTTGTGTACTTCATTTAGGTAAAAAAGATCAAAATTCAATTGGTCATATTGGATCTTATCTTGACAGGAAGGCACAAAGTGTATTAAAGATTGAAAAGAATAAGGAAAACAAAACTATTGATCTTTCAGCTACTTTTTTAAGGTCATCTGATGAATTCAACCCAATTTCAATTTACTATTCAGGCACCAGCTGGACACAAACAAACAATACAAAGGAAACAACTGGAACCTATGTTTTTGGTATGGAAAAAACCAGCTTGATTAACAGGATTCTGTTTGAACCACGTAAATATTCTGAAATGCTTTCTGATTTGGAAGAATTTACTGGCAAGGGTTCAACCACTTGCAAAAAACTTTTGAAAGATTGGTTGCTGGATGGATCAATAATTAAGTCAGGTGATACTTATAAACAAAAATAAAATGAAAGTATTGGAACTTTTTGCTGGTAGCAGATCTTTTGGAAGAATTGCTGAAAAAATGAATTTTAAGGTATATTCTACTGATATAAATAAATTTGAAAAAATTGATTATGTAGTAGATATTTTAAATTTTGATGTTAAAAAAATACCTTTTATACCTGATGTTATTTGGGCATCTCCACCTTGCACTTGTTTTTCAGTTGCAAGTATTGGCAAACATTGGGAAATAAATGGAAAACCAAAAACTGATAATGCCATAAATGCAATTGAAATAGTAAAAAAAACAATATTTATAATAGATTATTTTTTAAAAAAAAATACTCAATTAATATATTTTGTTGAAAATCCAAGAGGTAAATTAAGAAAATTAAAATATGTAAATTTTTTTGAAAAAGGATACACAATAAGTTATTGTCAATATGGTGATAATAGGATGAAACCAACTGACATTTGGACTAATTCAAAAACTTGGAAACCGAAACCTATATGTAAAAATGGAGATAATTGTCATATATCAGCTCCAAGAGGATCTAAAACAGGAACACAAGGATTGAAAAATGCTTATGAAAGAAGTAAGATACCAGAACAACTTTGTAAAGAAATATTACAAAGTATAAAAAAATAGGGATGGAAAAACCCCCACCCCTACTTGACAAATGATCTTCCAAACGAAAAACCACTTTCCCTTCATTGCAAAAATAGAAAATATCTAACAAAATGAAACTTTATACTGCAATAATTTTTTTCAAACCTGAAACTGGAATTGCTCCACGTAAATATCGGAATATTAACAACGTACAAAATCTGCTCAAATTTGCCCTGAAAAGTGGTGGATGGTATGTGAACCTATATTGCAAGAAAACAAAGGAATTTGAGGTGCGGGAATACCTCACAGGGGCATCCTAACAAAGTTGAACACTGCATACAAACGCAAAAGGGGCAATTTGCCCCTTTTTTTATTCGCTAAAGGTGAAGGAAAAGTGAATTAGATGGTTTTTGGTCAGTTTAGGTCATTTTTCCTGTTGGTCAAAATGGTTCAGGAAACATGGGTAGGACACATTTCCCCCCCTAAAGGGGGGTAAATGTGTACCTACAAACTGACCTTGTTTCTGACCTTGATTGACCTAAATTTGTTTTTTTGAATAATTTTCAGTAATTTTGGGTTATTATTTGAAAATTTTGAAAATGAAAAATTGGATTTTAATCGGTTTAGCGGGTTTAACTGGATGGTATCTGCTGGGAAAAAGTCAATTAGCGAATAGAACAAAATTGATTTTTAAAAAACTTGGTTTTGCTAATAAAAAATTCCAATTAACTTTTGGGGTTCAGAACCCAACTGCACAAACTGCAAAAATTTCTGCCATTACTGGTGAAGTTTATTTAGGGGATAAGTTAATAGCTGATTTTTCCAGCTTTGGTGAACAAAAAATTGCTGCACGTTCTGAATCTGAATTAAAAATACAGGCTTCACCTACTATCGGCATTTTGCAGTTGATCACTTCAAAAGGCTGGTTAAAAAAAGGGTTAGCATACACAATAAAAGGAACTGGTAATTTTGATGGAATTGTGGTTCCATTTGATTATAAAGCGAATTTAATTTAATGCAGAAAAATATACTTTTGGGTAGATTAAAAAGTTTTGGTGGAAACTCCAAAATGATTGTCAGGGATCAACAAGTGCCTGATATTATATCTGCTATGCTTTCTGCTCACAAAATGTATGCAAGTGAATATGATAAAATATCTAAAGATTTTTATTCAGGTGATGGTATTCAAACTGCAAAGAAACTTTTTGAATTTCTCAAAAAGAATGTCAGGTACAAAATAGAATCTGACAGGAACCAAAGGATAATGTCCCCCAGTGCTATTTTGTCGCTGGGAAAAAATGATTGCAAGAATTATGCACTTTTTATAATGGGTGTTTTGGATAGTCTGAAACGCAAAGGTTTAATAAATAACAAAATTTATTATCGTTTTGCAAGTTATAAACTGCTGGATGAAATACCCCACCACGTTTTTGCAGTTATTCAAGATAATTCAGGAAATGAATATTTTATTGATCCTGTTTTATCAACATTTAACGAAAGAAAAACATATTACCATAAAATTGATAAAGAACCAGTTATGCCATTATATTCCGTTTCAGGTATTGGAAATCAGGTAGGATTATTTGGATCCAAGAAAAAAAAGGCTGCTGCTGCTGCTGCCACTGCTGCACCAGTTGCACAGGCTTCACAGGCTGCACCAGCTGCAAAACCAAAAGAAAAAAAGAAAATAGTGCTTAAAATTGCACTTGCTCCAGCAAGGGGTTCATTTTTGCTTTTAGTTGGTCTAAACTTTATGGGATTAGCTACCAAGTTAAAAACTGCTTTTACCAATAAAGCTGATGAAACGCAAAACTGGTGGAAAAATTTGGGTGGTAATCCTAATGAACTTTTGAGAAAAACCGAACAAGGTGCCAAAAAGAAAAGAATTTTGGGTGCTGATGTTGAATTTGCTTCAGAAGGTCAAATAGGGGTTGTTGCTACTGGTACTGCTGCTGCTGCTGCCACTGCTGCCCCCATCCTGATAAAATTAGCTGAATTCCTTTCAAAGTTGGGAATTGATGTTAAGGAAGTCGCTGAAGTTGGGAAACAAGTTTTGGCAAAACAAGTAAAAAATGTAGTGGAAAAAAAATTGGAAGCTGATGCAAAGGTTGAACAGGCTTCACAGGATGAAATTGATAGTATTGTGAATCAGGCTGAAAATTTCAATGCTGATGGATCTAAAAAAATGAATTATTTGCCCATTGTTATTGGTGGTGCTTTGGTAATTTATTTGATTAGTCGCAAAAAATAATTCACTTTTCCTTCACCTTTAACAATGTATTCAAACTATCCAGCACAGGCAAGTAAAAACGCAACTGAAGGATATATTTTGAATATGATGAAAGGAAGTTGCAAAAATGCAACTGGTGTGAAAACAGGGATAAAGTTGATAAATAGAGAAGTTTTGAATGAAAAATTTGTAAAAAAAATTTATTCATACCTAAAAAGAGCAAAAGTTTATGTTGGGGATAAAGATAAGTGCGGATATATTAGTTTTCAATTATGGGGTGGTAATGAAATGCTGACGTGGTGTGAAAAAATATTAAAAAAATAAATTATGACTGCAAAACAAAAGGCAGCAAGGGAAAAGTTTAAAAAGGTAGTTGCTGAAGCTGCAAAAATTCGCAAAAAGAACCCATCATTGACACAGGCACAAGCAGTTAAACAGGCTTTTGCAATTAGTTATTCTAAAACTGGTATAACTAAAAAGCCTTCTGCAACTAAAAAGAAATCTGCAACTAAAAAGAAAGTATTTATAAGTGGAGTTAGGGTAAAAAAAGATTGGACTAATGCTACTGATGCAGATGTAATAAAAAATTTTGTACCACATTTAGTTGAATATATAAAAGATGGTAAAAAATATTGGAATAGTATTGATTTAGAAAAAAGAAATGGTAAATGGGTTGAGGTTACGGCTTATAGGTTTGATAACTTAAAAAGGGCGAAAGAAAATATATTAGCTGAATATGGAGAATTGCCAAAAGTAATTAAATCAAAACAAATTGGTGCAATGAAAAAGAAATCAGAAACTAAAAAGAAAAGTGCAACTAAAGTAGTAGCAAAAAAAAGAAAAACAACTGAACAACATACTGACACAAAAAGTCATAATGTAAATATTAGGGTAGTAAGTGGATTTATTGGTAGATTAGTTGTTAAAACTTTTACTTTATCTGAACTTAAAAAAATGAATCCAGTTTATTTTGAAAAGGGTAAAGATGCAGCTGCTGGTATTTATAAAAGAAAATTGATAACTTCAAAAAAACTAAATAGTCAAGTAATGGTTGAGGCTAAAAAAGAACCTTTTACCAATACAAGATCTTATTCAATCAGATTAATTAATGCAGAAGGTAGTATTGGTATGCCTAAAAAATTTGATACTATTTTTGGTGCTGCTGAATATATAGGTAAAAATATTATACTATAAAAATCTTGG
>Ga0315908_10002682_pt1 | contig 12933 bp, 7 predicted proteins | sample LakEriMetagenome_12_FD_203520 | JGI IMG/M metagenome (GOLD analysis project Ga0315908, IMG submission 203520) | Freshwater fungal communities from buoy surface, Lake Erie, Ohio, United States - Buoy 4 MA124 | ecosystem: Environmental > Aquatic > Freshwater > Lake > Lake biofilm | place: USA...
TTTGAATCCGCCGATTGAACTTGAAATTCTCAATGGGCTGAATCAAACTACGCTTTGCACCGGAGAGTGCGTAGATATGACTGCTGTTACTACTGGTGGAAATGGTTCTGTAGTTGTTGATTGGTTTGAAGCGCCTAACCCAACTACAAGTACTCCACTGAACACTGGATTAAACTATACAGTTTGCCCACTTGTGACTACATCTTACTATGCTTATGCTTATGATGGTTGTAATCCCCCTGCATTCGATACATTTGATGTAACCGTGTTCGAAACACCTCAAGTTATTTTCACAGTAGATACCACCAATGGCTGCTATCCTGTTGTTGTCAATTTTGAAAACCTGACTGATCCAGCGTTAGTAGACGCTTGTGTTTGGAATTTTGGCAATAACGTTACGCAACCAATTTGTGGAACAATTCAATACACCTACGCTCAACTTGGTTCATTCTTACCATTCCTTACTGTGACTTCACCAGATGGATGCGTAGGAGTGGATACACTTGACGCTCCAATTACGATATATGGATACCCAGAAATAGAATTTACATGGACACCACAAAGCGTTAGTGTTCTTGAAACTGAGGTACAATTCGAAAACTGGACTACAGGTGGAACCATGTATGACTGGGAGTTCTCAACGCTTGGATCTAGCCAAGAAATAAACCCTGTTTTTGAATTCCCAGATGTAGATTTGGCTGTATTCCCGGTTTGTCTAATGTCAGAAAATGAATTTGGCTGTCGTGATACAGTATGTCGTGATATTGTAATTGAATCCATCTTCCAAATTTTTGCTCCTAACGCATTTACCCCAGACTTTGATGGAAAAAATGAAGTTTGGCTTCCGGTAGTTACAGGAGTTGACCCAAATGAATACACCCTTAGAATCTATGACAGATGGGGCAGTTTAGTCTTTGTGACAAACAACCCAAATCAAGCCTGGACTGGTAATATTGAAAATGGTCAATACTATACCCAAACTGATACTTTCGTTTGGCGAGTAGAGGCTAAGCGATTAAGCGATGGCACATTCGAAGTCAGAGAAGGCTACGTTACAGTAATTCGATAGAAAAGAAAAAATACTTTTTGCCCCACCCGAGAAAAAAATCTTTGGTGGGGCAACTTTTTTATGTCCATCTTCATCATAGTTTAGAATGCAGTATGACAGATCATGAACTCGCACAAGGTTGCTTAAAAGGCAAAAGGGAAGCCCAAAAGGCTCTCTTCGACCAATACGCGGGTAAAATGATGTCTGTATGCCGCCGCTATTTCTCCGACAGAGAAGAAGCGGCAGATGTATTACAAGATGGATTCATCAAAGTTTTTGAACGAATCCATCAATGGCAAGGCAGCGGACCACTTGGCGGTTGGATTCGCACTGTAATTGTCAATACTGCACTCACGCATATTCGTTCTACCAAAAAATGGAAGGATACCGTGGATATTGATGATGTTCAGGAGATAGACAACTCCGATTTAAGTGGACTCGAAAAAATGCAAGCGGATGACATTCTAGAATTAATAGAAAGAATGCCTACCGGATATAAAACCGTATTTAACCTTTTTGCCATCGAGGGATACGGACATAAAGAGATTGGTGAAATGCTAGGGATCTCGGAAAACACTTCGAAAACCCAATTTCTAAAATCAAAAGAATGGCTAAAAAAAAACTTTAGCAACTCAAGAAAATAACGTTGAGTAATACTGACGAAAATATCAAAAACATGCTTCAAGAGAAGTTCGCTTCTCATGAAAGTACTGTGAATCCCGAAATTTGGAATTCTATTTCAAATGGGCTTTCAAGCGCATCGACGACGACTGCCTCTAGCTTCTCCATTTCCAAAATAATTGGAATCGCTGCAGCCGCTGTAGTAGCAACTGTTACGACGCTAATTGTGTTAAACTCCTCGAAAGCAGATGGAGAAATAGCAACCAACACAACCGTTGATGCTAAAACAGAAGAAACTAGTATATCTCAAAAATCGGAAAATTCTACAATTCAGAATTCTCAAGAAATCAATTCCTCAAATCAAGAAGAAATTCTTCCATCGACTTCAATTTCAACCATTGAATTGCCTTCATCGAATGAAAACACAGAGGATTTAGTAGGTGGATATTGGCAAGATATCAATGACAGGAATGTGGGAATAAATGATGGTTTAGGAAACAATCAAAATGATTCTGACAAAAAAAATGATTCGAATAACATCTACAACGACACCGATGAACCGATTTCAGCTTCGTTTCATACAAAGGTTGTAGATGCAACGACAATGCGCTATTTCTTCTTTCCAAAAACTAGTGCGAATGCCACCTTCAAATGGACTTCCTCGGATGGATACTCGAGTTCAGACATCACTTTTTCGCATGAGTTCATCGAAGAAGGAAATTACACTATTGAATTAACCGCAACTGATAAATCTGGAAATGTTGCAACAGAATCTAGCACTATTCAAGTAGTTAAGCCGATTGTCTTCAAGATACCTAATGCATTTTCGCCGGGTATCAACGGCAGAAACGACGTAATCAACTTTGAAGAAGCTACTCAAAATGAATCGTCTATAAATTCTGTAACGGTGATAGACAGAAATGGCGACGTAATTTATGAATCCAATAATGACTTCATTTGGAATGGCTCAAACAAGAGTGGAGAGCTAGCTCCTGCCGGCGTTTACACTTACTTAATTACAGCTATCGATAAATTGGGTGAGTCGCGAATGAATAAGGGAACTATTCAATTGTTCCGCGAATAAGGTTCGCTATATTTGTCTGCTTTTGAAGAACCATCAAATTGCTTTAAACCTTTTCAATCTCTAAAATGAGAAATACTTTATTTCTTTTTGCATTTATTGCCCTCTTATGTTCAAACAATGCATTTGGTCAAACCAATGCTCCTGTTTCTTTAGCGAACGCTTTTCGAGAGAACACATGGAAATACACTCCAGAACTTTCTGAAGAAGAACTCTATCGTTACGAGCGCCTGCTATACATGAGCAAAGCGGATTGGGAACTATTCAGAACAGACCCACGCTATAATGATCAACGCGTTCGTCAGATCTATCATGAGAACAAAGGAAAGATTACATTAAATCACTCAAAGCCAGCTGCAACAAAAAGCTTGACTGGTGACGATTGTAATTGCTGGGTGGAACCAGATAACACTTACACATTTTCAGATCCAAATGATTGGCCAAACTGCGGCGGTGGTGGACCTGGAGTTGACTGTTGGATTGGCCCACTTTCACTCCCTTTCGACTTTTGCTTTTTTGGTCAAGACTTTAACCAAGTTGTTATTACTTCAAAAGGAACTATTGTTTTCGGAACAACTGGATACTTCGACTGGACACCTTCAGAATTCCCAACTCCTACCGTTGCTGGTGAACCTCAATACGATCAAATCGCAGGTTTCTGGGCAGATTTTGACTTCCGACAAACAGGTGAACTTGCCTATAAAATTACGAATGAATCATTCTATGTGAATTTCATTGATGTAGGATACTACGCCAACCATGGCGACAAAACAAACAGCTTCCAAATCCTTATCACCGCGAATGATACCGGAATTATTCCTGGCGATAACAACGTACAACTTTGTTATCTCGATATGGATTGGGCACACGGTGACGTCGGTGGATCTGGCGGTTTTAGCGGTCCTAATCCAGCTACAGTTGGTGCTGACCGCGTAGCAGGTACAAGTCACGTTCAATTCGGACGTTTCAACCTCAATAGTGCCGTGTATAACGGACCCTACGGACAAGCCGCAAACCAACAAGACGGTATAGATTGGCTCGACAATAAAGTATTTGAATTTAATACCTGTTTGACGAGCGCGAATATCCCACCGATATCGACCATAAGTGCACCTTGTGATACCATCTTCCTTTGCCAAGGCGATGTCTATAACCTCGGAATGCAATTTATCAGTCCCGAAACAGGTCAAAGTACTAGTATAACTGCTACTCAAACAGGAACAGGACTTTCTTCTAATTCCACTTCAGGAAACACGGCAACATTGACTGCTAGTTTTACAGCTTCCATGTCGAATCTCGGTGCAAATACTGTGACTATTACGGCAACCGATAATGGCAGTCCTGCTGCTACAACAACATTGACCTTTATCTTCTTTGTTCAAGATATTATTCCTCCTCCAATTGCCATTACTGGCGATCTTTCAATTTGCGCTGGAGGAGAAACTCTTCTAACTGCTACTTCTGGCTTTGATTCTTACTCTTGGAGCTCTGGATGCGACGCAATGGATTGTTTAGTTGAACAAGGTGGTGATGTTACAGTGCTCGGGTTCATCGGTACTTGCTCATCAACTGCTACTGTTAATGTTGAAGCATCTGATTACTTCATCCCAGATTTTGTAAATGGTAACGAACCTTTAGAAGTTTGTCCTGGTGTAAATGCTCAAGTGTGTCTAGCTGAGCAATGGCAAAGCTATTCATGGACCGTATTCCCTGGCTATGAGGGAACTATTCCTGCTGGCACCGCTACAAACCAACAATGCTTCCAAGCTGATGGTGATTTCCCTGGTTTCTACCAAGTAATCGTAGAAGATGAATTCGGTTGTGAAGGTTTCAATATCCAAGAAATCGTACAAGTGCAATCGTTTATCGATGAAACAAATGAAGAAAACTCTGGTGCTTATTGCAACGGACTTGAAGACGTTGAATTCATTGGTGGATTTAGTAATCCTGCAGAGGGTACACTTATCGTTTATTGCCTTAGCACTTCTGCAAACGGATGGCAAGGCTCTTATCTAAGCGTACTTGTAACTCATACAGATGGAACTAGTGACACTTACCTAATGACAGGCGCTAGCACATTCACAGTAAATAATGCACCTATTACATTAGATGATCAAATTACAATCACCTACGTTTCTAGTGGAATAGGTGATTCTAACAATAGCTTCTGGGTAATCAACTGCGGTGGCACTCCATATCAAAGTGTGCAAGGAATTACCCCTGGTGTTGTTTACTCAGAAATTTCTGAGTGCAGCTCACAACCTTTGAACGGAACATGGACTGTTACAGGTCCTGCAGGATGGTCATTGACTACGCTAACTCAATACAATCCAATAAGCGGTGGTGTTGAATCTCCAAACGTATTTACTCCTGGCGACTATGGATTGTATACTCTTTGCTTTAGCGATCCAGAATGTAATCTTGATTATTGCTATGAGCTTGAATACACAACTGCTCCTTCATTGACAATGACTCCAAGTCTTGATCAATTGCTTTGTGACAATCAAACTTCTGCAATCTCAATCAACGTAAATGATATTGGCGGAACTGGTGATATCACTTGGACTGGTCAAGGACTAAATATTTCTTCTGATGAGTTATCTGCTGTTGCAGGACCATACACAACCTATGTTACCACTACTGTGGAAGCAACTATTACAAATGGTTGCGGCACTGCTTCAGATGAAATCATTGTAGAACATCAAAACGATATTCCATCATTCACTATGGATGATGAGTTCCTATGTAACAATGGAACAATCACGTTAGATCCACTTCCAAATAATCAAGATAATCCGGCTCTTGTGTACGATTGGAATCCTGGAACAGGAGCAAACTCTACACTAGTTGTATCACAAAGCGGCAACTACTGTGTGGTAATATCAAATGATTGTGATGAATCTTCACAAGTTTGTGCTGACGTAACTCTTGTGCCTGCTGCTAACGTAACTCCGCTTCCTGCTTCAATTCTTGAATGCGATGACACTGAAGTCGACTTGAATGTAAACGTACCGAATGGTTATTCGGTTTCTTGGAACAATGGTGCAACAACTGGTGCTATAACTGTTACAGAAGATGGACAGTACTGCTTTGATGTAACAGACAACTCGGGTTGTGACACACACACCACTGGTTGCACGAATGTGATTATCTCACAAGAACCAAGTATCAATGCAAATTCATCCGAAATATTTGCAGTTTGCCCAGGAGAATGCCAACCATTATCATTGAATGCAACAGGAGCGACTTCCTATACATGGACTAGCGATTGCTCAGGTTACAATCTACCTGAGTTCACTGGCGGGACAATTGATATTTGCAGCGCTGCTATTCCAGTTGCTTGCCAGTTACTACCTATTACTGTTTCGGGAACTGCTTCAAACGTTTGTGGTTCTGAAACTGCAAACTTTATTGTGGCTGCAAATGCATGCATACTCATTGTACCTAACGTATTCTCACCTAATGGTGACACTAAAAATGAGACGTTTGAAATTTTTGGATTGGATAACTATCCAAATACCAAATTCACGGTATTCGACAGATGGGGTAAAGAAATGTACTCAAGCGACAATTACAAAAATGATTGGGGTCCACAGGACATCGCTACCGGCACTTACTACTACATCATTGAACTTCCTTTTGGAACAACAACAGAAATTTCAGGACATTTTACTGTCTTGCAATAGTTATTTGCTACTCTGAAAAAAAGCCCTCTCGCGAAAGCAGAGGGCTTTTTTTATTTCTATTATTCATCACTACCTCATACTTCGTATTTTGCACGCTCCAATAAAGAAACGATGAGCAAGATTAGAACAGCATTCTTTTGTCAAAACTGCGGTACACAAAGTCCCAAATGGGCCGGTAAATGCCCGTCTTGCAATGAATGGAACACATTTGTAGAGGAAGTAGTACAAAAAACTTCTTCTGAACCGTCGTTCAAATCTGGATCATCGCGCATGAGCAAACCTCGCGCTGTTTCAGAACTTGAATCAGAACTACATCATCGCATTCCTGTAGTCGATCAAGAACTTCATCGCGTGCTTGGAGGCGGACTTGTATCTGGCAGTTTGATTCTCTTTGGAGGAGAGCCAGGTATAGGAAAAAGTACATTAATGCTTCAATTGGCATTGCAGCAACTTAATATGAGTGTGCTCTATGTATCTGGTGAAGAAAGTGAGGAGCAAATTAAAATGCGTGTAGAGCGCATTGGATATGATAATCCGCGATGCCTTGTTTTAATGGAAACTTCAATGGAGAACATCCTTCTTCATCTTGCTGAAGTAAAGCCTGATTTGTTAATCATCGATTCTATTCAAACGCTTACCAGTTCTGCGATTGAAAGTTCGCCTGGTAGTGTTTCTCAAGTGAGAGAATGCACCACTAAACTGATGAAGTTTGCAAAAGAATCGCACACTGTTGTTTTCCTTATTGGCCACATCACAAAAGAAGGGACGCTCGCTGGTCCAAAAGTCCTTGAGCACATGGTGGACTGCGTTCTTCAATTCGAGGGCGATCGTCATCATATCTACCGTTTGCTTAGAAGCACCAAAAATCGATTCGGAAGCACAAACGAACTTGGTATATATGAAATGGAAGGAAGCGGCCTTAAAGAGGTTGCCAATCCTTCAGACATTTTAATCAATACTCAAAACGATCAGCTTTCCGGTTCGGCAATATCTGCAACGATGGAAGGCCTGCGTCCTCTATTAGTAGAAATACAGGCGCTTGCAAGCACTGCAGTATATGGCACTCCACAAAGAAGTACTACGGGCTTTGATATCCGAAGACTAAACATGCTACTAGCAGTTTTGGAAAAACGATGCGGCTTCAGATTAGCCATGAAAGACGTTTTCTTGAATATCGCAGGAGGAATGCGTATCGAAGACCCAGCGATGGACCTTGCGGTAATTACTGCTATTCTTTCTAGCTCAGAAGACATTGCTGTTTCACGCACAATTTGTTTTGCTGGTGAAGTTGGTCTCAGCGGTGAAATCCGCCCTGTGACTCGAATTGATCAACGAATCAATGAAGCGGCTAAACTCGGTTTCGAAGAAATATATGTCTCTTCATACAACAAAGGAATTACACAAACCAACGCAATAAAAATTCATAAAGTTGGAAAAGTAGAAGAACTCTTTTCTCACCTTTTTGGATAATTTTTCTGTGAAAGATTTTTTTCAAAATAACAAGTGGACACTAACTGTTGGATTCCTCCAACTCGTTCTCATTGCACTGTGCTTTGCAACCGCAGATGCTGCGGACATGAGGTCGTTTTTTAACTCAGACACACTCTACCTTCCTTCCATCTATCGCGATCTCTTTATCAATGGGTTTACTATTGAAGGCTGGTTTCTAAATCCTGCCCCAAATCTATTCCCCGACGTCATCCTTTATTTCATTCTAAATTGGATCACAGGAGATTTTATACTTGCTTCTATCCTATTTTCTTTTGTACAATATCTTTTTATTGCACTTCTCATGCATCGAATAATCAAACTCGTTATTCCCAATGCAGATGATTTCAGAGTTGCGCTAATTCAACTCTCTGTAGGTCTTATATATATCGTTTCGTTGACTGATGATGACTTTGGATTCTCCTTTCAATTGCTGAGCAATGCCTTTCATACAGGGGTTTTTATCAATGTTCTTATCGCACTCTTAATCCTTCTTTCGGAATTAAAAAATCCTTCTGTAATAAAAAAAGCTCTTCTCTTTATTCTCATTATCTTCTTTGGTTTCTCGGATAAAATATTTTGGATTGGTTTTTCACTGCCCATGTTCTGTATAGCTTTTCTTCTCCTTTTCAGTAAAAGAAAAATCTATGCTTCCACACTTCTTGCTGTTTCAATTATAGCAACCGGTATCAGCGCATTTTTGCTTTACACTTTCGAAAATGCAGAATACATAACCGTTGAAAAGCCCTTTAGATATCTTGACTTTGATAATATCGGTAACTCATGGGATATTATGTACAATCAACTTTCCACGTATGTATCAGACCTTCGTGTAAAAGGATTAATCATTGTACTTTCTTTATTCGCTGTGGTCGCCGCCATTATCAATTCATTCACGGCAATAAAACGATACTTCAAATCAACCGAACGTTCATTCGGGCTGCAAGATTACTATCATATTTTCTTCATGATATTCTCTGCAGCCGTATTCTGGGCGCCTATCATCAATGGCAATTATGGCGGTTGGGATACCATCAGATACATCTTCGCAGTATTCATTTTCGCACTATTCTATCTATTCAGTTTAATACCTGATTTGAGAATTAGCAGCAAAAAAATACTCTCTAAACTCTTTGTTGTTCTCACCGCCATCGGTTTGGTAGCATTAATTTTTAATTTTAAAAATCTCAACCAAATCATTTCTTACTACCCAAGAAAAGTCAATATCGTTGATCAAATAGCGACTGAACAAGGTTTAGAATATGGTGTTGCCGGGTATTGGGACGCTAAACTCACAACGATGTTTAGCAAACAGAACCTTAAAGTCTTCTGCACATTTGAGAATTTCAACCCGCATCTCCACGTGGTCAATCGCAACTGGTTTTTCGAAAAAGCTCATGCCCGAAACGAAGCTCCCATCTACGAATTCATCATCATTGATGATGATAAACAGATCTCTGAGGCAATCAACATTCTAGGTCCAGAATGCTTTATAGTTCAAAAAGAAGACATTAGAGTTCTAATAACTCCACCATTCATCATTGACCGCGGTAGTAATAAGGCTGTAAAAATCACAGACTTAAAATAAGAAAATGGCCTTTCTTTTCTTAGGTTTGTGACATGAAACTCACATCATTCCTAGATTCATACAACCCACGCGTTCTGCATCGCCCCTATATGATTGCAGAGGCTGGCGTTAATCACGAAGGCTCAATGGACCTTGCAAAACGTCTTATCGACGAAGCTGCAGAAGGCGGTGCACATGCCATCAAATTTCAGACTTACAAAGCTGAAACCATTGCTAGCAAAGACAGTCCATACTATTGGGATATTACAAAAGAACCCACTCGAAGTCAATTCGAGCTATTCAAGAAATACGATAAATTCTGGAAAAAGGAATACGAAGAACTTGCTCGTTATTGCGAAACCGCCGGCATCGAATTCATGAGCACGCCTTTCGATGTGGAAAGTGCTACATTCTTGAATGATTTAATGTCTGTATTCAAAATTTCAAGTTCTGATTTGACGAACCTTCCATTCATCGAATACCAATGCAGCTTCGGTAAACCGATTATTCTTTCTACTGGTGCTGCTTTCAAATGGGAAGTAATGCAAGCGGTTGAGACAATAGAAAAACACGGCAACCAGTTGTGTTTAATGCATTGCGTATTAAACTATCCTACGATGGACGAAAACGCAAATTTGGGTATGATCAAGGATATGATTCGTTTGTTCCCAGATGTCGTTCCGGGTTATAGCGATCATACATTGCCAAAAGACATGCATACGTGTGAAGTGGCAACTCTTCTTGGTGCTGCGGTGATTGAAAAACATTTCACTCATGATAAAACGCTTCCTGGAAACGACCACTATCATGCGATGGATAAAGAAGATTTGAAAAACTTCTGGAAGCGCATGGACCGCACATTTGAATTGATGGGCACGTTTGAAATGAAAGCTCTTGAAAGCGAAGCACCAGCTCGTGCTAACGCTAGAAGAAGTCTTGTGGCGCTTAAAAACATTCCCGCAGGGAAAACAATTGAATATTCTGACCTTACATGGAAACGCCCTGCAAGTGGCATTTCTCCTAAAGAGATAAATCAAGTGATTGGAAAAGCAGCTGTACGCGACATCGAAGAAGATGAAGTGATGAAATGGGGAATGCTTTCTTAATCGACATTATTATTAGATTATGAGATACACGCAATTATCGGCGGCACATTATACAGCCAATAGAAAACGCTTTGCAGCACAAATGAAAGATGGTGGTTTAGCCATTTTCTGCAGCAATGATATATATCCAACAAGCGCCGACGGGCACCTTGCATTCAAGCAAGCTTCCGACATTTTTTACCTCACTGGTGCTGACCAAGAAGAGACTGTTCTCGTTGTTTTTCCAAACGCATTTCTTCCACAAAACCGTGAAATTCTTTTTGTAAAAGAAACAAATGATCACATCGCTGTTTGGGAAGGCGCTAAATTGAGCAAAGCGCAAGCTCGCGAACAGACAGGCATTCAGAACATTCAGTGGGTAAGCGATTTTGAAAAAGCAATTCACGTTTTGTTGAATGAAGCGAAATGTGTTTACCTAAATTCAAACGAACATACACGTGCAACAATTGAAGTAGAGACACGCGAAATGCGTTTCTCCAATTGGTTTAGAAATAAATATGCGCACTATCAAATTGAGCGTTCCGCGCCAATCATGCACGCTTTACGCGCTATTAAAGACAACGAAGAAATTGCTCAATTACAAAAAGCAATCGACATCACTCGCGGTGGTTTCGAACGCGTGATGAAGATGATTAAGCCAGGTGTGATGGAATACGAAATCGAAGCGGAATATTCGCACGAATTCCTTCGCAACGGGTCACGTGGTTTCGCCTACACACCCATCATTGCTTCTGGTTATAGTGCTTGTGTATTACATTATATCGATAATGACAAACCTTGCAAAGACGGCGATTTGCTGTTGATGGACGTAGGGGCAGAATATGGAAATTACAATGCAGACATGACACGTTGTGTGCCTGTTAGCGGCAAGTTTTCACCACGCCAAGCTGAAGTATACAACGCTGTTCTTCGTGTAATGAACGCTGCTACAGAATTGCTTCAACCAGGTGTGATGATGCATGAATATCACCGTCAAGTGGGTGAATTGATGACGAAAGAATTAATCGATCTTAAACTCATTACAACAGAAGATGTGAAGAATGAAAATAAAGATTGGCCTGCATACAAGAAATACTTCATGCACGGCACTTCTCACTTTCTCGGTCTTGATGTTCACGACGTCGGAAATTGGGCTATTCCAATTCAAGAAGGTAATGTGTTCACCGTAGAACCAGGCATTTACATTCGTGAGGAAAACCTAGGTATCCGTATCGAAAACAACATTGTAATTAAGAAAGGCGGCAACATTAATATGTTCAAAGACTTCCCAATAACAGTGGAAGAAATTGAAGCAGCCATGGCAAAATAATTACGTATTATTTTTTCGCTTACCTTTGAAAAAGCGAATGACTCATGTCAATAGACATTGAGTTTTCTGAAGTATAATATACGCTTGTACCGATGAAAAAACTCCACAACACAGAAGACAAAAGAATTCTGAAAGAACGTATTGCGAAAAGTACTGAATCAAGAACCACAGTTTCTTTCTACAAATACGCCAACATCTCAGACCCACAACAATTCAGAGACGACCTATTTATCCAATGGTCTAAACTCAGGGTCCTAGGCCGAACCTACGTTGCATCCGAAGGAATCAACGCGCAGATATCTCTACCAACAGCCAACTTTGAAAAATTCAAAGAGCATCTTTATTCTATTTCTTTTCTCGATGGTGTTCGTTTGAATACCGCCGTTGAAGACAATGGAAAATCCTTCTTCGCACTGCGATTAAAAGTGCGTCCAAAAATTGTTGCCGACGGAATCGACGATCCCAACTTCGATCCATCAAACACTGGAAAGTATTTGAGTGCCGAAGAATTCAACAAAAAAATGGAAGACCCAAACACCGTAGTAGTGGATATGCGAAACCACTACGAAAGTGAAGTCGGACATTTCAAAGGCGCACTCCTTCCAGATGTGGACACATTCCGTGAAGAAATAAAAGTGGTGGAAGACATTCTCAAAAACGATAAAGACAAACAAGTGTTGATGTATTGCACCGGAGGAATCCGCTGCGAAAAAGCATCGGCTTACATGAAACACATCGGCTTTGAAAATGTATATCATCTCGAAGGTGGAATAATCAAATATGCGCGCGATATCAAAGCAGCAAAATCAGAAAACAAATTTCGCGGTGTCAACTTTGTATTCGATGAAAGAATGGCCGAGCGCATCAGTGATGAAGTAATCGCAAAATGTCATCAGTGCGGAAACCCTTTCGATATTCACACCAACTGTGCAAACTTAGCTTGTCATATTCTGTTCATCCAATGCGATGAATGCAAAACAAAATTTGACAATTGCTGCTCAGAAGAATGTCAACACATCTTCCACCT
>Ga0315908_10002685_pt1 | contig 12932 bp, 12 predicted proteins | sample LakEriMetagenome_12_FD_203520 | JGI IMG/M metagenome (GOLD analysis project Ga0315908, IMG submission 203520) | Freshwater fungal communities from buoy surface, Lake Erie, Ohio, United States - Buoy 4 MA124 | ecosystem: Environmental > Aquatic > Freshwater > Lake > Lake biofilm | place: USA...
AGCCGATCGAGGAGTTCGTTAAAAAAGCACAACAGGCCTGCCAGGGCCGGGTTGTCGTCTATTGTTTCCATGGTGTGCCGGACATGGAGCATGGGGCCGTGGGAGTCGAACCCGCGACCTTCAAGGTGATGATGCAGTATCTGAAGGACAACAACTACAAGTGCATCGCCATGCGCGACCTAGCCGAATACATCGATCCGGCAAAGGCCGGGAAAGTGCCGCCGCCGAAGGAGGTCAAAGCCGAAGAGCCTTTCCTGACCAACAAGGACGACAAGCCGTGTGGTGTGGTCGTCAAGGCAGTAAAACCGAATCCCGAGCCGGAGAAGAAGCCTGAACCCGCCAAGACATCGCCCGCCAAAGCCCCTGACGTGAAGGCGATCAGTGGCGACAAGCCCAATGTGTTCACTTGGAACAAGGCGGAAGCCGGCAACTGGAGCGATGGATCCAAATGGACGAACAATCTCGCCAACGGATCCGCACCGGTTACAGCGGGTCAGTCGGACTATGTCCTCAACTTCGAGCAACCCGGAAAATACGATGTCACGCAGGACCTGGAGGAAGGCTTCCAGCTCAACCAGCTCAATCTGCGCTCCGGACAGGGGAATTCGCTGAAGTTGAACGGCAAAGGCATCAAGCTTGTCGGCACACAAGCGAGCATCAATCAGAATTCCATCTACACGGATGACAGGATTGAATTGCCCATCAATCTGACGTCAGATGTCACGGTGAATTCGTTTGGTCAAAACAACTCCAAGCCTGCCACCCGTTTGGTCATATCAGGCTTGATCACCGGGACCGGCCGACTGATTGTCAACGACGGCGGTCCTCTCTTCATAACCAATTCGTCCAACACCTACAGCGGCGGAACCATCATCAACAGCGGCACGCTTAACATGGATGGCTGGTCGAACGGCCAACCGGGAACGCTGGGAACCGGGCCGGTGACCTTGAACGAGGGCGCCAGCTTCTCGCCATGTGGCGGCATATGCACCAATCCCCTGATTTTAAACGGAGGCACGATCGAGGGCAACTTCACCTGGAATGGGCCCATTACCTTGAACGGCATTGCTGAAATTGCCGGGTTTAACCTGAATCTGAACAACCTGAGTGGCGGCATCAGCGGGCCGGGCGGGCTTACGGAGATTGGCATTCAGGGCAACTTCGGCAGGAACAACTTCGGCACGGTGTACCTCTGGGGCGTCAATACCTATACCGGTCCCACCACGGTTCGCATGGCCAAGTTGTTCATAAAGAAGGCCGCGTCGCTTTACAACGCCGACGCAGCGCAATGGACCCCGGCGAAAATCAGCGTCCACCCCGGGGCCGCATTGGTGATCAGCGCCGGCGGCACAGGCGAGTTCAGCGGCGAACAAGTCGGCACCTTGCTCAGGAATCTAACCGAAACCGTAAACAACAACGGCCTGATGGCCGGTTCGATTTTGTGCGTGGACGCGGCCAATGCCAAGGAAGCGGTCACGGTTTCGGCCAACATCCAGGATTCAACGGGACCAGGCGGCGGCGCGTTTCAATTCAGGAAATGCGGGGCGGGAACCTTGCAGATGTCGGGAAAAAATGCCTATACCGGTCAGACGATTCTTGAAAGCGGTGCGTTGAGTGTTTCGTCATTCAACAGCTATGCCAAGGGCAAGAATGTGGCCAGCAGCAGCCTGGGTTCGCCGAAGGACGTTGAAGCGGGCGAGATTGTCATCGGCGAGGACAACAAGGAAAGTGATTGCACGCTGATTTATACGGGACCGGGCGAAACCACCGACCGCGTGATCAACCTCGCGGGCAAGAAATCGAGTCTGACCTTTGATCAGTCCGGCTCAGGCTTGCTCAAGCTCGCCAGCACATTTGTGATCTCCGGCTATGGCACCGACAAGTCGATCGTGCTGATGGGAGACACTGCCGGCACTGGTGAGATCGCCGGAAACCTGTTTGATCCCCATGACCGGTCCGCCAAGGCAATCACCGCTGTCACCAAAACCGGCATGGGCACCTGGGTGCTCTCCGGAGCCAACACATACCGCGGCGCGACCACTGTGAAGCAAGGCACGCTGTCGATTGCGAGCGTGAAAAGTCTCGGCGACAAAACGGACGTCCATGTTTCCGAAGGAGCAACGCTGGAATTGAGCTTCATGGGTGAAATGAAGATCGGAAAACTCTATTTTGACGGAAAGGAGCAGCCCGCCAGTACATTCAGCGCGGAGAACGCTCCCAAGTATCTCAAAGGCAGAGGGGTGTTGAAAAATTCCATGTGAAAAAGATCCTATCGTATGGATGAGCCTCGTTGACGCCTCAAACGCCTGAAATGTCAATCGTACAATGCCTGCGTGGCATTGACCCGCTACGAGCGCTCCGGTCTGACGGATGTCGACGCGCTTGATATGATGCCAGAAATTGCTCTACGACATTCGCAGGATTACCCATTGGGGCGACAAGCGAGTTTGCACGCGCTGGTATTTTCTAAAAATCCTGAGATTTTTGCTTGACTCGCCGCAGAAATTTGGCTTTTCTTCTCCCCCCCATCAACAACCATTTCAATTAGTCATGTCACGTATTTGCTGTATTAGAGGTTCCGTCGTCCGCAGTGGTGGGCGCATTCATCGTTCCGGTCTCGCCAAGAAAAAGGGTGGCATCGGTCGTCACGTGACCAAGGTTGTCAAGCGCAAGGTTTCACCGAACCTTCAGGACAAGCGCATCTGGGTTCCGGAATTCGGCCACTACGTTCGCCTGCGTCTTTCCTGCAAGGCGATCAAGACGATCACCAAAAACGGTGCTCTCAATACCTTGATCAAAGCCGGATTAATCTGATCGCCGACTCACTTTCATATTTCATAAAAAACCCGGGTAATGCCCGGGTTTTTTGTTGAACCTGGGTTGTTGCAACAGAGTTTTTTATTGCTAAAATTCTGTCACGCCACGCCCATCATCCACGGCGAACGATAGAGCCACCAAGAGGAAACCTCTTACGCATCCTGCAACTCGATCAGTTTAGCACCGCTCCATAAGTTTTCCAAATCGTAATATTCACGCAACTCGACGTGTAAGATGTGCACCATTACATCGATGTAATCGAGCACCACCCAGCGACTGTCGGCGTTACCCTCGGAAAGGATCGGACGCACATCGTGCCAGTCGATCACATGACTCGCAACATCGCGCATGATTGCCCGCAGGTGGGGCATCGATGATCCCGAGCACAGAACAACAAAGTCGGTAATGGTGGAGAGCCCACGCACGTCCCAAAGCTGGATATCTTCCGCCTGGATTTCTTCGGCCGCCTTGGCACATGCCTTGGCCAGTTCAATTCCCTTCACTTGATTACTCATGATAACAACAGCGCTGAACCCATTCGGTCCCACGCGGGGGGCGACACTATCACCAGAGTTGAAATTTTGATAGAACCAAATGAGAAATTTCAAAAAAAGCAAGATTTCTACCATTTTTTGCTTGTCACCTTGGAAATGACCGGTAGTCTCGCCGTCCCATGCCAGGTCCTTCAGGCACATCCAAAACAAGAAAAGCTGTCGCCAAACGATTCAAGATCACCGGCACAGGTAAAGTTCTACGTCGTAAACAAGGCAAGCGCCACATTCTTCAAAAGAAGAGTTCCAAGCGCAAACGCGCCCTCGGTCGCGCCTGTCTGGTTTCCGATGCTGACATCAAAAATGTCAAAGCGAACCTGCCTTTCGGTTGAACGAAAATCGCAGTGACATCTGCGCACCCACCCGCGGTTCGGGTGGACTCCACACAGCCTGCCCCTTCAAACCGGGCTTTTCGTCAGGCGAGACTGTGGGAGTAACGAAAACAAACAGCCTGCCGATAGAAAAACAAACACATGTCAAGAGCCACCAATTCACCGGCCAGCCGCAAACGCCGCAAGCGTACGCTGCTCCGTGCGAAGGGCTTCCGCGGATTCCGCTCGAAGCTTTTCCGCTATGCAAAGGACGCTGTTCGCAAGGCGCAAACCTACGAATACCGCGACCGTAAGAAACGCAAGGGGCAATTCCGCCGTTTGTGGATCGCCCGCCTAAGCGCCGCGACCCGCAGCCACGGTCTCACCTACTCGCGCTTCATCGAGGGCCTCAAGGCCGCCGGCATCGAGGCCGACCGCAAGATTCTTTCGGATCTGGCGATCACCGATGCCGCAGCTTTCAGTGCCATCGTTGCCCAGGCCAAACAGGCGCTTGTTGACAAAGCAGCGGCGTAACCGCGGCGGAGTCACCAGGAACCAAGACAAATCAACATCATCACACCGCCGGTTCGTCCGGCGGTGTTTTTGTTTTGCAGCAGAAACGGGCGGGTACTGGATTGACTTAGACCGCCACCGGAGACTAATCTGACCCATCTGCAGCAACCGAGACATGATCCGCCCTCTTCTAATCGTTTTTTGCCTTTCCGCCCTCTGGCCTGATGCCATGGGACAGGAGAAGGACGCGGCCAAAACCAACTCGCCTGTTCCCCCGATTGCCAGCACGGAAAACAGTAAGGTCGAGGCATTGGAGGGATTACTGTTTTCGATGCGCAACGAACAAGAGGAACGCAACCTACAACGCGAGTTGCTCAAGAAGGCAGAAACGGAAGAACAGAAAAAGAACATCTCTGCGGAGATCGACCGAGTCGACGGAAAGCTCAAAGAGCTGAAGGAAAATTTCACCACCACGGCAACGGGGATTAATCCCGATACGGGCACCGCCAATCCCGACGAAAAATTATCGATCAATGATGAGCTAAAAAACATCATTCAACCAATGGCGCGCGAACTCAGGGAAGCGACCGCACAGCCGCGCGAAATCGAGAATCTCACCAACGAACTAGCCCAGTGGAGGGCAAAGCAGAACTTGGCAATAACGGCGCTGTCGCAAATTGATACCCTACTCGCAGAAAAAAGCTCCACCGCTCTCAACAAGGAACTCAGCACCCTACGCAAATCCTGGCAGAAGCAATTTCATGAGGCCGAAAGTCGTTTCGCCAACACAAATGTACAGCTGGAGGAACGCAAGCGCAATTCACCGTCGGTGTTGAACCTACTGACGAACTTTATTTCCCACTTTTGGAAAAACCGCGGCTTGAGCCTTTTCCTTTCCTTGAGCGGTGGTTTACTCGCCTGGTATCTCGGCAAACGACTCTATCGCGAATTGAAAAAACACAGCCCGATGCACAAGAAGTATGATGACTCGTTCACCATCCGGCTGATCGACGTAGTCTCCCATATATTTGTCGTGCTGCTGGGATTTTTAACCGCGCTTTTGATTCTTTACACCCGCAACGACTGGCTATTGCTCACTGCCGCGCTGATCCTGTTTATCGGCATGATCTGGGCCTCGCGCACCGCCCTACCTCCCTACTTCGGGCAAGTCCGGCTGATCCTCAATCTCGGAAGCGTCCGACTCGGCGAGCGCGTGATCATTAACAACCTACCATGGCGGGTGGAATCGCTGAATTTTTATTGCGAACTGTGTAATCCAGAACTCACTGGCGGCATCCTGCGGCTGTCTGCGAAAACATTGCTCAATCATTACTCGCGCCCATCCCAGCACAAGGAACCTTGGTTTCCTTCAAAAACCGACGACTGGGTCAAGCTCGACGATGGCACGCTGGGCAAGGTTGTCCTACAATCACCGGAACAAGTGCAACTAGTCAAGCTGGGTGGCTCGTTCAAATCCTATCCGACCGCTACTTATCTAACAAAAAATCCGGAGAATATCAGCAATCAATTTAGCGTCTCCACCACTTTCAGTCTCGACTACCGTCATCTGCCAATCGCCACGTCGTTGATTCCCAAGATCATCAGCAACGAAATTTTGCGCATTCTCGTCGAGCGCTATGGCAGAGAGGCCATCAAGTCGGTCAATGTCGAATTCTCATCGGCCGCGCCATCATCGCTCGACTTCCACCTTGCCGCAGATATTGACGGTGGTATCGCATCACAGCATGAAGTCCTAGTGCGGCTTTTGCAGAGGATCGCTATTGATTGCGCCCTTGAAAACAACTGGACGATTCCTTACCCGCAGATGACAATCCACTCATGCGCGGAAGAAGCCGCCGCGACATCACGTTCTACCGGCCGATGACGACACCAATGCGACTGCTGTTGTTTTCACTGATTCCGCTGTGTAGTTTTGCCGCTGAAGATCCACCGCGTGCGGTTGTTGTGGACATCGCCGCGCCCCGCTATCTGGCGACGACTATCAACGGCATTACCATGCAGTGTGTGACTTTTGATTCGCGATCGCACTTCCTGAAGGTGCTCGATCAGCCCGATGGTCCCGGCACGCTTTGGCCGGACTGCCAGACAGCCGGTCAGTCTGTGAAAGGACTGGCTGCGATCAATGCCGGATATTTCACCCCACAAGGCAGCCCTTTGGGGGTTGTAATCGCCAGCGGTCGCAAGGCGGGGAGTAACAATGCCACCTCGCTGGGTTCCGCGGTATGGTTTGAATCCAACGGTCGCAGTGCCATCGTCCGCCGTGAAAAAACCAGCTTCAAAGCGCTACAACTTATCCAGGCCGGACCGCTGCTCGCGGAAAATTCCAAGGAAATGAAAGGACTGGATACGCTGAAAAACAGCGCTCGCTGCTTCATCGCCTGGGACGGCGGCAGCAACTGGATGATCGTAAGAAGTTCGCCGTGTTCGCTCGCCCAGCTGTCTCACGCGCTGGCTGGGTCCAGTCCCGCCGGGTTTCCAATCCATTGCGCACTGAACCTCGACGGCGGTCGCTCTGCCGAGATCTACGTCTCACAAGCTATCGGCGGCGGCCCTGTCTTCAATCGACCGATCTGGAATAATCCGGTACGCAATTTCCTCGTCCTGCAGGCCAGGTGATCCACACAAAGAGGTGTCAGCGCATGGCTGTAGTTTGGCCGATACGGCTGGCCATGAAGTTGATACACTTGCACATCTGTGAGACGATCGAAAAACTCAGCGCTATCGCCGCAGGAGGAAACAGAAAACAACAAATGCAAAAGGCGAAAAACATTCCCCCCTTCATGCGCGGAGCTCCCCGCAGATTGGCGGCGCGCGAAACCAGATGGTTCCAATCTTCTGCGAGACCGTTGAGGGCGATAAATATCCAATACAAGTTATAGAACGGAATAAACAACATGCCCACCGCCATGCCAGGAGTCGTGCGCGGGCGGGCGGCACGGAGGCAATACCAAACCCTGGCGAGGATGACCAACTGGTAAATGAAAGCGGAAAGTATAAATAACATGCCGACGCCGACCACGCAAAACAGAACGATCTTCATCGCCAGCGTAGGCTCGACACCAGCGACATGCTGATTGTACATCGACACCGCCATCAGACTCGTCGCAACAAAACTGAGCAATCCTGAACAAAAAAGTCCCAGCCAAACGCCATAGCTTACCGGGCTGACAGGAAAGTATGGGTAGTTGCCTCCACCGGAACCACGGGGGCTCTGTATTTGCGTGCTCGCGGCGGATGCGGCATACGCAGCGCCCCCCTTCGTAGTAGGAACCACGGCGGGAGTTGCGTAGGGAATTGTCGATTTCGTCGGCACCACTGCGGCCTGCGGCATAGCGGATTTTGTCGGCGTGACGGCGCGTGCACTAGGATTGCCGGCAGGCCGAATCCCGCCTGCTCGCGCGGGACCTGACGATGCAACGGGAAGCAGGCCCTCGACTTGTGACGCCTTGACCCATTCGGCCATGCCATCAGCCCAGAGAAGCGTTCCAGCAACGATTCGACCATCCTTCGCAAACTGCATCAACTGCGCACCGGTGTAAGGTCCCATCTGCTTTCCTTCACTCGCTACATACCATGCATCACTCATCGCAGCGACACTAGAAAAACCTAGCGAATTGCGCAACCAGATTTTAGAGGCTTCCATGCAATTCTTGACAATCAGAATGGTCGATTTATCCTGGACGCAGGTCAACCATGTACGAGACGACAAGCGAGCCCTTGGAAGTGGATTTTTTCCGTTACCTCGACACCGAGCGCACGGCATCAGCACTGACCTTGCGCAATTATCGGGCTGCCCTTCAATCATTCCGCGAGTTCCGTGGCGAACGATTCAAATCATGGCGTGATGAACAAACGGACGATTTTAGGGCATGGTTATTTGTGATGATGAAAGAAAACCTATCGCGTGCGACGATCCGCCTGCGTTTTGCGGCAATCCGTTCGTTTTACAAGTATCTTGTTCACCGGCGCGGGCTGGCTAAAAGTCCGGCAGCCGACATGCAACTGCCGAAAGCAGAGCGCAAACTCCCGGTGGTCTTGAATATTTCACAAATGGAGGAACTCCTCTCACTACCACTAAAACTGCGGGGCGATAAACCGAAAATCGCCTGGCTGGCGGCGCGCGACACAGCCCTGCTGGAATTGTTTTATTCCTGCGGACTGCGGATTTCCGAACTGCGCATGCTGGATGTGAAGGACATCGACTTCATTAGCGAATCCTGCCGGGTCATGGGAAAAGGCTCGAAAGAGCGAATTATTCCGATCGGTGGACCAGCGCTGGCCGCATTGCAATCCTATCGCCAGGCAGCTGTAATCACTAGCGGACCGGTGTTTCTGAGTTCGCGAAAAACCCGCATCACTCAGCAGGCCATCGATTTGTTGTTGAAAAAATACCTAAGTCAATCGTCGATCCCCTTCGCAATTTCCCCGCACAAACTGCGTCATTCGTTCGCGACCCACATGCTCGATGCCGGCGCAGATCTGCGCAGCGTGCAATCACTGCTCGGCCACGCATCACTTTCGACCACACAAATCTACACCCATGTGACCCGCGAACGCCTGCGTCAGGCATACGACGGAGCGCACCCGCGCGCAAAATCCACGCCCGTATGAAAAAAATTCTCTGGTTCTGTCTCAGCGCCTGCCTGCCGGTCGGTGCCGAAGGCGATGCGGAATTGATCGAATTGCTGCTGTGTGAAAATCTTGATCACCGGACTTTTGCCTTCAGCGATGTTGTCGCCGCCTCCGCTGGAAAAAAAGTGATTCCTCTCGATGAGTCGAATGCCGCACACCTGCGGATCACCACCGCGGTGAGGACCGCGCTCGACAAGGCGCTAAGCGAACTCTCCCGCGAAGACTCCCCGGTGCGAAAGCTTCGCCGCATCAATGAAGCATCACGGTTTTTTGAAGATTCCCTGCTGAAAAAAATCAACAGCTCCGATGGACTGCGCTGCGAAATCCCGCCCGCAAAAAATGGCGAGCTCCAGCGTTCCGGATATCCTGATCTGAAAATCACCGACAAGGCCAGCGGCGTTGTCGCTTATCTCGATCCAAAACTTGTCGAAGCCAAGTCGATCGGCTCCACCTTGCGCACTTTTTATTACGAACCCAAACACGAGACGCTCAAAATCAACGACGATGCCATTCACCTGCTCTGCGGAATCGAACACGACGGCAAAGACGGTGCATGGAAATTCACTCGTTTCCATTTGATCGATCTCAGCAAGCTGCGCGTCCGCCTGAAAGCAGAGTTCCAAGCATCCAATGCCGATATCTATCCAGAAAAATAGCGCCACACCCATGGAAAACTGCATCACCACCACTGCCAAGATCGTCGGACCCTACTCGGACATTTTTCAAGCCACGCTGCCTAACGGAAAGGTCACGCTTGCCCATTTGTCGCGCGAAATGTCCACTTCGCACGACCAGATCAAAACCGGAACGATCGTGAGGGTGGAACTCACCCCCTATGACTTCGATGTCGCACGCATCGTCGCGATCGAAGCCGATTGACGCGGTTCAGATGATCATACCCGCGCCAACGGTTTCATTAGTACCGGGGTCGATGAGGATGAAACTTCCGGTCTGACGGTTGCGGCTGTAACTGTCGAAAATCAGCGGCGTTGCGGTGCGCAAGGAGATCCGACCGATATCGTTCATGGCGAATGTTTCGAGCCCTTCGACCTTGTGAAGGGTGTTGACATCGACATGGTATTTGATCTCCTGCACCACAGCTTTGGTTTCACGCGTCGTATGACGCAGGATCAACTTTGCCTCGTGGGGCATGGGTTTTTGCGAGAACCAGCAGATCATAGCCTCGATATCCTGCTCGACCTGCGGTGGGTTGTTCTCCTTGACGATCATGTCACCGCGAGAAATGTCGATTTCATCATCGAGGGTGATGCAGACCGACTGCGGCGCGAATGCCTCCTCCCTCTCCCCATCGGGTGAGTGGATTGCTTTGACCCGAGTGCTGAAACCGGATGGCAACACGGTGACTTTGTCCCCCGGCTTGAAAACACCACCCGCCACACGACCGGCGTAGCCGCGGAAGTCATGCCATTCATCGCTCATCGGTCTGATTACCCATTGGATAGGAAAGCGGGCATCGACATGGTTTTCCTCGCCGCCGATGTAAACGTGCTCCAGATGATAGAGCAACGCGGGCCCCTGGTACCAGGGCATGTTCACGGACTTGTCGACCACGTTGTCGCCATTCAACGCAGAGATCGGGATGAAGGTTATATCGACGATGTTGCCGAGCCGCGAGGCAAGGGAGAGATAGTCTTCGACGATGCCGTTGTAGACGCTCTCGCTGTATTCCACCAAGTCCATCTTGTTGACCGCCACGACCAGGTGCTGGATGCGCAGCAGGTTGGCAATGAAACTGTGGCGCTTGGTCTGTTCGATCACGCCTTTGCGGGCATCGATCAAGATGATCGACAAATTGGCCGTCGAGGCACCGGTCACCATGTTGCGAGTGTATTGAATGTGCCCCGGGGTATCGGCGATGATGAATTTCCGCTTCGGCGTGGCGAAGTAGCGATACGCCACATCAATGGTGATACCCTGCTCGCGTTCGGCTTTGAGTCCGTCGGTCAACAAAGCGAGATTGACGTTGGCATCGCCGCGTTTGCGCGAAGATTCCTCCATCGCCTCCAATTGGTCTTCGAAAATGGATTTGGAATCATACAGCAAGCGGCCGATAAGGGTGGATTTACCGTCGTCAACCGATCCGGCAGTGGAAAATCGTAGCAGGTCCATGGTATAAAAATTTCGCGTAATGGTTTGCCGAGCGCGGGCGGTTAAAAATATCCTTCCTTTTTGCGATCTTCCATCGCGGTTTCCGAACGCTTGTCATCGGCCCGGGTGCCGCGTTCCGTCTGCCGCGCGGCGGCGACCTCAGCGATCACCTCATCCAGATTCGACGCATGGGATTCCACCGCGCCGGTGCATGTGGCATCGCCAATGGTGCGAAAGCGGACGATGCGATTTTCGATTTTTTCGTTAGACTGCGGCTTCAGGAAATCGGTGACCGCCAGCAGTTGGCCGTTGCGCTCAAACACCTCCCGTTCGTGCGAATAATAGATCGACGGCAGGGGGATTTCCTCCCTTTTGATATACATCCAGATGTCCATCTCAGTGAAATTCGATAGCGGAAACACGCGAAAATGTTCGCCGGGATTTTTACGACCGTTGAAAAGATTCCACAATTCCGGCCGCTGGTTTTTCGGATCCCATTGACCGAAGTCATCGCGATGGGAAAAAAAACGCTCCTTCGCCCGCGCTTTCTCCTCGTCGCGGCGTCCGCCGCCCAAGCAGCAATCATACTGGTGTTTTTCAATCGTATCCAACAGCGTCACTGTCTGCAACTTGTTGCGCGAGGCGTTGGGACCTTTTTCCTCGGTTACCCTCCCAGTGTCGATCGACTCCTGCACCAAACCAACCACCAAACGCGCGCCGATTTTTTCGACAAACTCATCGCGATACACCATGGTTTCGGCAAAATTGTGTCCGGTGTCTACATGCACCAGCGGAAAAGGCATTTTCGATGGCCAGAACGCCTTGCGAGCCAGCCAGGCCATCACAATGGAATCCTTGCCGCCGGAAAACAACAGCGCGGGGTTTTCAAACTGAGCGGCGGTTTCACGAAGCACAAATATCGCTTCGGCTTCCAGTTGGTCGAGATGGCTGAGATGGTAGTTAGGCATGGCGAAATTCCGCGCGCGGCGCAGTCACCAAGACGTTTTACCGCCAATTCCAACCCCGTCAATAAAAAATATTAGTTTGTTGCTCAATTTACTAATGTTTCAACAAACCGTCGACGATCAATGGGAAATCCGCACAGCAACTGACTGCAGCAGCAGGTCGACACTTTCGTCGAGGTCACTGCTTTCGGTGTCGATGACCAATTCCGGCTGCATCGGCTCCTCGAAGGAACTGTCCTTGCCAGTGAAATTGGCGACTTCCCCGCGAGCCGCTTTGGCATAGAGACCTTTGACGTCCCGCTGTTCGCAGGTGTCGTAACTCGCTTTAACGTAAACTTCGAAAAAATCCTTACCGAGAATTCCGCGGGCAACATCCCGCAACAGCCCGTGTGGGGTAATGGCGGAAACGAGCACGATCACCCCCTGCTGTGAAAAAAGTCTGGCGACTTCGGCAATGCGGCGAACATTTTCCAAACGATCCTCGTCGCTGAAACCGAGGTTCGAATTCAAGCCGGAGCGGATGTTGTCACCGTCAAGGATCACAGTCGCGCGCCCCTGTTGATGAAGTATCCGCTCGGCCGCATTGGCGATGGTCGATTTTCCCGAACCTGAGAGTCCGCACAGCCAGATGACAATGCCGCGTTGTCCTAACAAGTTCTCCTTATCGTGTCGCTGGAGAAAGCGGTGGAATTCCGTGTGGATGTTGTGTTGCATTACCTTGCCAAGCTACATGCCGATGCAGGTGCTGTAAAGCATCGATACTGAGGTGATTAAATCGAGAGCTCCTAGCCCTTGGGCGTCAAAATTCCTGTTGCCGGGGCTTGCTTGCGAATCGGCGGCAAATTATTGCCAACCATGCGACTAACAAGGAGAGCGAAAAACGCCGCTGCGCCGAGTATCGCGAGAAACAGCATCAGCACCACACCGAAATGAGGACGAAAACGAGGGTGAATGGCTGTCTTGGCAAAACGCCAAGACACCAGCAGAGCGATTAACGCACCAATACCGAAAGA
>Ga0315908_10002690_pt1 | contig 12921 bp, 11 predicted proteins | sample LakEriMetagenome_12_FD_203520 | JGI IMG/M metagenome (GOLD analysis project Ga0315908, IMG submission 203520) | Freshwater fungal communities from buoy surface, Lake Erie, Ohio, United States - Buoy 4 MA124 | ecosystem: Environmental > Aquatic > Freshwater > Lake > Lake biofilm | place: USA...
GTTGTTAGAGCCTTTCGGACTTGACGAGACCGACTTGGCTAAAACCTTGGCCGAAATCAAAGCGCACAAGGTTGACGAAGCCGATTTGTATTTTCAATACACCCGCTCTGAGGGCTGGAGCTTGGAAGAGGGCATTGTCAAAACCGGCTCCTTCAGCATCGACCAAGGCGTGGGCGTGCGTGCTGTGAGCGGCGAAAAAACAGCCTTTGCGTATTCAGACGATATCTCCAAAGCCTCTTTGTTGGACGCTGCACGGACGGTGCGCACGATTGGTGCAGCTGCCAAAGGCGGTCGCGTCAAAGTGGCTGCGCGCAAAGTGGCCCCTGGTCGTACTTTGTATGGCGGCTTGGACCCCATCGCTTCGCTCAACAGCACCGAGAAGGTCGAGCTCTTAGGCCGTGTCGAGCAAATGGCCCGTGCCAAAGACCCCCGTGTGATTCAAGTCATGGCCGGTTTGGCCAGCGAATTCGACGTGGTCATGGTGGTGCGCGCCGATGGCACCTTGGCTGCCGATGTGCGACCTTTGGTGCGCCTCAGTGTGACGGTGATTGCCGAGCAAAATGGTCGCCGTGAAGTGGGTTCGGCGGGTGGCGGTGGTCGCTTTGGGCTGGGTCATTTCGATGATGCGCTGGCGCAAAGCTATGTGGACGAAGCCGTGCAATGCGCCCTCACCAACCTCGATGCACGCCCTGCTCCTGCCGGCGAGATGAGCGTGGTATTGGGCTCGGGCTGGCCGGGCATCTTGTTGCACGAAGCGATTGGACACGGTTTGGAAGGTGACTTCAACCGCAAAGGCTCTAGCGCGTTCAGCGGCCGCATCGGCCAACGCGTGGCCGCCAAGGGCGTGACGGTGCTCGATGACGGCACCCTGCCCGACCGCCGTGGTTCACTCAATGTGGATGACGAAGGCAACCCCAGCCAAAGCAATGTGCTGATTGAAGACGGCATTTTGAAGGGCTACATCCAAGACAACATGAATGCCCGATTGATGGGTGTCAAGCCCACGGGCAACGGCCGACGTGAAAGTTACGCCCATGTGCCGATGCCGCGCATGACCAACACCTATATGTTGGGCGGTGACAAATCGCCTGAGGAAATTGTGGCTAGCCTCAAAAAGGGCCTGTATGCAGTGAACTTCGGCGGCGGCCAAGTGGACATCACCTCAGGCAAGTTTGTGTTTTCTACGTCTTTGGCGTATTGGGTGGAGAACGGCAAAATTCAATACCCTGTTAAAGGCGCGACCTTGGTGGGCAATGGCCCAGATGCCCTGACACGGGTGAGCTTGATGGGCAACGACATGCAACTTGACCCCGGCGTGGGCACCTGTGGCAAAGAAGGCCAGAGTGTGCCTGTGGGGGTGGGACAGCCGACTTTGCGCATTGATGGTCTGACGGTGGGTGGGACAGCCTAAAGGACATCGGCGTCACAGCTCCGATGTCCCGTGTCAACCCCAGCGCTTTGTCAGAAAACTGCCATATGCCTTGTGCTACATTTCAATTCATGAGTTCAAACCGTTTTTATTTTGCTTACTTCTTTATCTCACGCCCCCACGGCGGTCGAGAGATCTGAACGTAGCCCAAACGCTCTGAACTCCAAACCAACCGCCGGAATCCCCGGCGGTTTTTTTTTACCAAATCCTTTCATCACTTTTTTCAAACTTCAGGACGAGACCATGAAAACGATCCCCGCTTATGCGAGCCACGTTGAAATCACCAGTCAAACCGACGATCAACGTATCAAGGACATCACCGTGTTGCCTCCGCCCGAACATTTGATTCGCTTTTTTCCCATTCAGGGAACGCCTGTTGAAAAGCTCATCACCCAGACCCGCAAAACCATTCACCACCTCATGCACGGCAAAGACGATCGCTTGCTGGTGGTGATTGGCCCATGCTCCATCCACGACCCCGCGGCCGCGATGGACTACGCGCGCCGTTTGCAGCCGCTGCGCGAAAAATACGCCGACACCTTGGAGATCGTGATGCGGGTGTACTTTGAAAAGCCACGCACCACCGTGGGTTGGAAGGGCTTGATCAATGACCCGTATTTGGATGAGAGCTTTCGTATCGACGAAGGCTTGCGGATTGCACGCCAGTTGCTGATTGAAATCAACCGCCTTGGGCTTCCCGCAGGCAGCGAATTTTTAGACGCCATCAGCCCCCAATACATTGGCGACTTGATTTCGTGGGGTGCGATTGGGGCGCGTACAACCGAGAGCCAAGTGCACCGCGAATTGGCCTCGGGTATTTCTGCGCCCATCGGCTTCAAGAACGGTACCGACGGCAATATCAAAATCGCCACCGACGCGATTCAGGCGGCTGCCGGTGCGCATCACTTCTTGTCGATCCACAAAAACGGCCAAGTGGCGATTGTGCAAACCAAGGGCAACAAAGACTGCCACGTCATTCTGCGCGGCGGCAAAGCCCCCAACTACGATGCAGCCAGCGTCACCGCCGCCTGCGAAGAGTTGGCCAAAGCCAAACTTCCCGCTTCACTGATGGTGGATTGCAGCCACGCCAACAGCAGCAAGCAGCATGAGCGTCAGTTGGTGGTGGCCCAAGACATTGCCGCGCAAATCAGCGGCGGTTCGCACCAAGTGTTTGGTGTGATGATTGAGAGCCATATTTTGGGTGGTGCGCAGAAGTTCACACCTGGTAAGGATGATGTGTCGCAGCTGGAATACGGCAAGAGCATCACCGATGCATGTTTGGATTGGAACGACTCGGTGGCTGCGCTGGACGTGTTGTCTGAGGCTGTGGTGGCGCGTCGTCAGCGTTCGTGATTTTGGGTTGGTTCGGAGCTGGGTTGGTTTGGCCTGGCTTCGTTTCGTTTCGTTTCGTTTCGTTTCGATAACGGATGCGCCGAGAGCGCGGTATCTGACTTGGCTTAACGTCCCTTCGGGCCGTGATGGCGCCAAATCAGACACCGCGCTCTCGGCGTTTGGGTGTACGAAAGACTTCATGCCTACCAATGGGTGTGCCCGCAGTGTTCTCGAACTGCGAAGCAGGAGCAGGCACCAAGACAGTTGAAGTGCTCACTCCCAGCACGCAGAGGGGTCAGTGCCTGATGCGGCGCCATCACGGCCCGCAGGGACGTTAAGCCGTGTCAGGTGCTGGCCGCTCTGTGTGCGTGCGAAAGAAGCACAACGCGCTAAGACCAAAAGCAGGCGACCGACATCTGGGCGAAAGAGCTTACTCAGCCAAAGCCGCCAACAACTTGGCATGAATCCCACCAAACCCACCATTGCTCATACACAGCACATGGTCACCCGCCTGCGCAGCAGCCACCACTTGCGCAATGACTTCGTCCACCGAGCCTGCCACCAAAGCCCGCGCTCCCATGGGCAACAAAGCTTCCACCGCATCCCAGTCCAGACCACCCGAGTGGCAAAACGCCAAATCGACATCTTCCAAACTCCAAGGCAGCTGCGACTTCATCGTGCCCAGCTTCATCGTGTTGCTGCGCGGCTCAAACACCGCCAAGATGCGTGCGTTGGGCCCCACTTTGCGACGCAGGCCGTCGACGGTGGTGCGAATGGCGGTGGGATGGTGCGCAAAGTCGTCGTACACCGTGAGCTCACCGCCCGCGCGTGGCACAGTGCCGCGGACTTCCATACGACGCCGCACGTTTTGAAACTCGGTCAATGAAGCCGCGGCTTGCGCAGGCGACACGCCCAGGTGCTCAGCGGCGGCGATGGCGGCCAAGGCGTTGAGTTGGTTGTGCACGCCCGTGATGTCCCACTGCACACGGCCCACTTCAAGGCCTCGGTGCAGCACGGCAAAGTTGTCGGGCTCGCCTTGGATAGACCATCCCTCTGAACCTGTCGCGTTGGTGTTGACGCCAAACTTGGCCACGCCGCTCCAGCAGCCTTGGTCCAACACACGTTGCAAGCTGTCTTCGTCTGCATTCACCACCATACGGCCGCTGCCAGGCACGGTGCGCACCAAGTGGTGGAATTGGCGTTCAATGGCGGCGAGGTCGTCAAAGATGTCAGCGTGGTCGAATTCGAGGTTGTTCAAAATCGCCGTGCGTGGGTGGTAGTGCACAAACTTGCTGCGCTTGTCAAAAAAGGCGGTGTCGTATTCGTCGGCCTCAATGACAAAGGGCGTGCGCTTGTGCGTGGCGACCTCAGCGTCCGAACTCAAACGGCCCAACCGAGCAGACACACCAAAGTTCATGGGCACGCCGCCGACCAAGAAGCCCGGCTCTAAGCCCGCTGCTTGAAGAATCCAAGCCAGCATAGAGGTGGTGGTGGTTTTGCCGTGCGTGCCTGCCACGGCCAGCACATGTCGAGGCTGGCTCGGGTGGTTCAGTATGTTTTCAGCCAGCCACTGCGGACCGCTGGTGTAGCTGGCGCCGCTTTCTAAGATGGCTTCCATCAATGGGAATTTGGGGCTGCCGTCAGCCAAGCGGGCGCGCGAAACCACGTTGCCGATCACGTACACATCGGGATTGAGTTGGGCTTGCTCAGCACCAAAGCCTTCAATCAGTTCAATGCCAAGGCTGCGCAGTTGATCGCTCATGGGCGGATACACAGCTGCGTCGCACCCCGTTACCTGATGACCCGCTTCACGCGCCAATGCAGCCAGCCCACCCATGAACGTGCCGCAAATTCCCAAAATATGTATATGCATCCACCCATTTTAGGAGGGTGTTTCAGCGGGCTTTGAGCAAAGCGCACTGGGGGGCCTCACAATCACGCCCTATATGAATACGGTTCAAGAAGAAATTGCAGCCACCGCAGCCCGCATGGTGGTGGAAGAGGGGCTGGAATATGGCCCCGCTAAGCATCGCGCGGTCAAGCAGTTGGGTTTGAACGCCCGTGCGCAGTTGCCCAACAACGACCAAGTGGAAGAGGCCGTGCGCGAGTACCTTGCGCTTTTTTGTACCGACACGCAGCCAGCCGAACTCAAGGTCTTGCGCGAGTTGGCCGCGGTGTGGATGGCGCGCATGGCAGCCTTCAGACCGCATTTGGGCGGTGCGGTCTGGCGAGGCACGGCCACCGGTTTGTCAGACATTTATCTGCAGTTGTTCTGCGATGACTCCAAATCAGCTGAGATTAGCCTGATTGACCACCAAGTGCGCTATGAGGTCAGCACGGTTCAAGGTTTTCAAGGCGAGGCCATTGATGCCCTGAGCATTTTGTGTGCTTGCCCAGGCTTGCCCCAAAAAGTGCTGCTCCACCTGATGATTTATGACTTAGACGATCTGCGTGGCGCCTTGAAGCCAGATGGGCAAGGCAGATCGTATCGTGGAGATTTGGCGGCATTAAATAAGTTAATGAAGGATGTTGAATGACGATCAATACAAATAGACGTACGGCCATGTATGCAGGGGTGGCGGCGCTGGCGGCTATCGCAGGTGCTGGCGTGGCTTGGCAACGTCATGCGGTGCAAGGCTCAAATGACATCGCAACGGATGTGATGCAAACTTTTTGGGCGGCTGAGTTTGACACCCCCACAGGTGAAACTTTGCCCATGTCTGCTTTTCAGGGCCGCCCCTTGGTGGTTAACTTTTGGGCCACTTGGTGCTCACCTTGTGTAGAGGAAATGCCTTTAATTGACGTCTTCTTTCGTCAAAATCAAAAAACTGGCTGGCAAGTCCTTGGTTTAGCGATTGATCAACCGAGCCGAGTTCGTCAGTTTTTGAGCCAATATCCAGTGAGTTACGCCATTGGCTTGGCTGGGTTGAACGGAACAGAACTGGGCAAAAATCTTGGCAACGAGGTGGGTGGTTTGCCCTTCACCGTGGTTTTGGATGCGCGAGGGCGTGTGATTCAGAGAAAAATGGGGAAATTGAGTTCCGAAGACATGCGCAAATGGGTGGCCTAGGTAGTTTTAACAACTTCTGATTTGTAAATTGGTGTAAATTAGCTGCTTATTTACAACAAATAGGATGTAGTTATGGATTTGCGAAAACTCAAGACGTTGATAGACCTGGTCTCTGACTCCAATGTGTCTGAACTCGAAATCACAGAGGCAGAAGGCACGGTCCGTATCGTTAAGAGTGCGCCAGCGCCTGTGGCGATGGTGACGCAAATGGCTGCACCCATGCCAGTGGCTGCGCCCGTGGCAGCTGCCCCAACGCCAGTTGCAGCCCCCGAGGTCGAGGCCGTGTCGGCTGGTCATGTCGTCAAGTCGCCGATGGTGGGCACCTTCTACCGCTCCTCTAGCCCAGGTGCCAAATCGTTTGCCGAAGTCGGCCAACAGGTCAAAGAAGGCGAGACCATCTGCATCATCGAAGCCATGAAGATCTTGAACGAGATTGAAGCTGACAAGGCTGGCACGATCACCAAAATCTTGGCCGAAAACGGCCAGGCAGTGGAATACGGCGCACCCCTGTTCATCATTGAATAAGGGGCGAGTCGTTCATGTTTAAAAAAATCCTGATCGCCAACCGTGGCGAAATCGCCCTGCGTATTCAACGCGCCTGTCGAGAACTGGGTGTCAAAGCGGTGATGGTCTATTCAGAAGCCGACCGTGACGCCAAGTACGTCAAATTGGCTGACGAAGCCGTGTGTATTGGCCCTGCGTCATCCGCGCTGAGCTACCTCAACATGCCTGCCATCATTGCGGCGGCTGAAGTGACAGACTCTGAAGCCATTCATCCTGGCTATGGTTTTTTGAGCGAAAACGCCGACTTTGCTGAACGCGTTGAAAAGAGTGGCTTTCAATTCATAGGCCCAACCGCTGAATCCATTCGCATCATGGGCGACAAGGTGTCGGCCAAGCAAGCCATGATCAAAGCGGGTGTGCCATGCGTACCCGGCTCTGAAGGCGAGTTGCCTGACGATCCTGCCACCATCAAGCGCATCGCCAAGAGCGTGGGCTACCCCGTCATCATCAAAGCTGCTGGCGGTGGGGGTGGTCGCGGCATGCGCGTGGTGCATACCGAAGCTGCCCTGATCAACGCGGTGGCCATGACCAAAGCCGAAGCGGGCTCGGTATTTGGCAATCCCGCGGTTTACATGGAGAAATACCTGCAAAACCCTCGCCACATCGAAATTCAAATCTTGGCTGATAAACACAAGAGCGCGGTGTATTTGGGTGAGCGCGATTGCTCCATGCAGCGTCGGCACCAAAAAGTGATTGAAGAAGCGCCGGCTCCCGGCATTCCACGCAAGTTGATCGAAAAGATTGGCGAGCGTTGTACGGCAGCTTGTAAAAAGATCAATTACCGCGGTGCGGGTACGTTTGAGTTTTTGTACGAAAACGGCGAGTTTTATTTCATTGAAATGAACACCCGCGTCCAGGTGGAACACCCTGTGACCGAATTCATCACCGGCGTGGACATTGTGAAAACGCAAATCATGGTGGCGGCTGGCTTGAAGCTGCCGTTCTTACAGCGTGACATCCAAGTGCGTGGCCACTCGATCGAGTGCCGCATCAACGCGGAAGACCCGTTTAAGTTCACCCCCTCGCCTGGCCGCATCACCATGTGGCACGCGCCCGGTGGCCCTGGCGTGCGAGTGGATTCACACATCTACACCAACTACTCCGTGCCGCCTAACTACGACTCCATGATCGGCAAAATCATTGTGCACGGTGACACCCGGGACGAAGCCTTGGCTCGCATGCGTACGGCATTGAACGAAACCTTGGTGGAAGGCATCAACACCAATATTGCGTTGCACCGCGAATTGATGGTGGACGCCAAGTTCATGGCCGGTGGCACCAACATTCACTATTTGGAAGAGTGGCTCGCTGCTCACAAGCGCTGATGTTTGAGTTGCGTCTGATGTGCCCCGAAGAAAGTGTTGAAGCTGCTTGCGAGGCGCTGGATGCACTCGACGCCCTGAGTGTGTCTGTCGAAGACGCCGATGCCCAAACCGATGCCGAGCAAGCCTTGTTTGGAGAGCCCGGCATGCCGCCACCCAAAGAAGGCTGGAAGCGTTCGCGCATCATTGCCTTGTTTGACCAAGAGTCGATGGCCCAAGACGCTTCACGTTTGTTGAGCTTGCAAGATTTTTTTGCCGACAGTCAAGTGCTGGGGATTCAACCGGTTGCTGATCAAGACTGGGTGCGTTTGACGCAGTCGCAATTTGCGCCCGTAGAAATAACGCCTGAGTTTTGGATTGTTCCAACATGGCACAAGCCACCCGAGCAAGCCCAACACATCATTCGACTGGACCCGGGTCTGGCATTTGGCACCGGCACACACCCCACCACCCGCATGTGCTTGCGTTGGATTGCCTCACATGACATGAGCCATCAACGCGTGCTGGACTACGGCTGTGGTTCTGGCATTTTGGCCATTGGCGCGGCCATGCACGGTGCCAACCAGGTTGATGCCGTTGACATTGACAACGCCGCAGTGACGGCCACAGAGCGCAATGCCGATGCCAATCACGTGCGCTTGAACACAGGCTTGCCCGACAAAGCCTCGGGCCACTACCAAACTGTGTTGGCCAATATTTTGGCCACGCCGCTCAAGGTTTTGGCTCCGTTGCTACGCAACCACGTGGCCCCTGGTGGACAATTGGTGTTGGCTGGCATCTTGGAGCGACAAGCCCAAGAGCTCAAAGATGCTTACGCGCCGTATTGCACACTGCAAGTGAGCGACACGCAAGACGGCTGGATTTTGATGACCGCACACTGCTGACATGCACATCACCCACTGCCCCGAATGCCAGACTGCCTTTAAGGTGTCACCCCAACAGCTCGAGCTTGCCAAGGGCTGGGTGCGGTGTGGACGCTGTTCACATGTGTTTGAGGCGGCCTTGCACTTTGAAGCGTCCACCGAAATCCCGGCGCCACCTCAGCCTAGTGCCCATGCGCCTTCGCTGTTTCGTGCGGCTATGGCACCTGCCTCGGCCAACGCACCCTCGGCTGCATCTGTCGATGTCGCTATGCCTGTTGCGTGGCTGGCGGGGGCTACGTTGCTGTTGATGACCTTGGTCATGCAGTGGGTGCTTGTCCAACGCAATTGGTTGGCTGCACATGAGCCCGCTGTGCGCCCCTTGCTCGCATCCCTTTGCGCTTGCGAAATCACCTGGCCTCGTGAACCCGAGGCGGTCCTGATTGAAAGCAGCAGCTTCACCGAAAACCCGCAAGGTGGCTACACCGTTCAGCTGCGTTTGAAAAATACGCAACACCATCCCGTGGCCATGCCAGCTTTGGAGTTGAGCCTGACCGATTTACAAGACCAAATCTTGGTACGTCGTGTATTCACCGCACAAGAGTTGTCTGGCAAAGACCATGTCCAAGCCTTGCGCGATGTGCGCACGACCTTGAACTTTGACTTAGATGACAAGGTAAGCCAGCGCGTCATTGGTTTTCGTGCCTTCATTTTTTACCCTTAATTTTTGAAAGTTCTTGTATGGCATCGCTGATTTGCGGCTCGCTCGCGTTTGACTCCATCATGAGTTTTGAAGGTCGATTTGCTGAGCAAATCTTGCCGGATCAATTACACATCTTGAACGTGTCTTTCTTGGTACCCGCCTTGCGTCGTGACTTTGGGGGTTGCGCTGGCAACATTGCCTACAGTTTGAAAGCTTTGGGCGGCACGCCCGTGCCCATGGCCACCTTGGGTACGGATGCAGCTGACTATTTGCAGCGTCTCACAACCTTGGGCATCTCAACCGAGTACGTTCGTCAAGTCGAAGGCAGCTATACCGCGCAAGCCATGATCATGACCGACCGTGACAACAACCAAATCACAGCCTTTCACCCCGGGGCGATGATGCAAGCGCATCTCACCAAGATTGAAAAACGTGACGACATCAAGTTGGCCATCATCTCGCCCGATGGGCGCGATGCCATGATTCAGCATGCCGAGCAACTCAAGGCGGCCGATATCCCATTTGTGTTCGATCCTGGCCAAGGTCTGCCGATGTTTGATGGCGCTGACTTGTTGAGGTTCATCGACCAAGCGACTTGGGTCACTGTCAACGACTACGAAGGCAAGATGCTGAGCGACCGCACGGGTCTTAGCCATGCCGAACTTTCACGCCGCGTCCAAGGCCTGATCGTTACCTTGGGTGCCCAAGGTTGCGAAGTGTGGATCAACGGTGAAATGACCCTGGTGCCGCCCGTGAAGGCCTCGGCTGTCGTCGACCCCACAGGTTGCGGTGATGCTTGGCGCGGTGCGCTGTTGTTTGGTTTGGAGCAAGGCTGGTCTTTGGCCAAATGCGCCGCTTTGGGTAACCAAGTGGGTGCTCTCAAAATTGCCCAACGCGGCCCACAAAACTACAGCGTGGATGGTTTATCCATGCCTGACTAAGCCGAGCTTGTGCGGGCGCGGTCAGCCAAATAGCGGGCAAAGAGCGGGCAAAGAAAAAGCCCGAGGCCTTGCGGCGACGGGCTTGAGCATCGGTAAACCGAGCCTTGATCAGTGACGATTAAGGCTTGCTTGCTGTTGGGAAAGGCCAAGCAGCTTGCGGGTTCAACGTGGTCTGTGCGCGGGCAGCGGGTGCTTTCGCAGCTTTCTTTGCAGCAGGCTTTTTAGCGGCTTTTTTCGCAGCTGGTTTTTTGGCAGCAGGCTTTTTAGCAGCTGTTTTCTTGGCGGCTACCTTTTTGGCAGCAGGCTTTTTAGCGGCTACTTTTTTAGCTGCTGGCTTCTTAGCTGCAACTTTTTTGGCAGCAGGCTTTTTGGCCGCTACTTTTTTAGCTGCTGGCTTCTTAGCTGCGACTTTTTTAGCAGCGGGCTTTTTGACCGCTACTTTTTTAGCTGCAGGCTTTTTAGCCGCGACTTTCTTAGCTGCTGGCTTTTTGGCCGCGACAGCTTTCTTTGCAGGGGCCTTTTTAGCGGCCGGTTTTTTTGCAGTTGCCATTTCTGTTCTCCTAGATCGAATTTAGATCATTGGGTGAAAAACACTTCGCACGGGTTTTGTGTGCAAAGCGATTCATGGCGCTGGACCCGGGTCCAACCCCATGAACAGGGTGTGTCTGACACGACGTCTCTATCACGGACGTTTTCGTAGGCGGCAGACAAATGAGGTGACATGTCGTTGAAATTCATCAATCCCAAGAAAGAGCACCACCCGATTGGTACTCAATCACTCGGGTTTCGAAGAAGTTACGTTCTTTCTTGAGGTCGATCATCTCGCTCATCCAAGGGAACGGGTTCTCCTCGTTGGGGAACAGCGCCTCTAAACCGATTTGTGTTGCACGTCGGTTGGCGATGTAGCGCAAGTAGCCCTTGAACATCGAGGCGTTCAAGCCTAACACGCCACGAGGCATGGTGTCTTCGGCATAGCGGTATTCAAGTTCGACGGCTGTCATGAACAAGGCGTTGATCTCTTCCTTGAACTCGGGTGTCCACAGCTGAGGGTTTTCGAGTTTGATTTGGTTGATCAAGTCGATGCCAAAGTTGCAATGCATGGACTCGTCGCGCAAGATGTATTGGTACTGTTCAGCTGCACCGGTCATTTTGTTTTGACGCCCGAGCGCCAAAATTTGGGTGAAGCCCACGTAGAAAAACAAGCCTTCCATCAAGCAAGCGAACACGATCAGCGACTTCAAGAGTGTTTGGTCGTTTTGCAATGTGCCCGTGTGGAAGTTGGGGTCCATGATGGCTTCGATGAAGGGAATCAGGAACTCATCTTTGTCGCGGATTGATTTGACTTCATGGTAGGCGTTGAAGATCTCGCCTTCATCCAAGCCCAAAGACTCGACGATGTACTGGTAGGCGTGCGTGTGAATTGCTTCTTCAAATGCTTGGCGCAGCAAGAACTGACGACACTCTGGCGCGGTGATGTGACGGTAAGTGCCCAACACGATGTTGTTGGCGGCCAATGAGTCAGCGGTCACGAAGAAGCCGAGGTTGCGCATGATCAAGCGGCGCTCGTCATCTGTCAGTCCATTGGGGTCTTTCCACAAAGCGATGTCGCGCGTCATGTTGACTTCTTGCGGCATCCAGTGGTTGGCGCAGGTGGCAAGGTATTTTTCCCAAGCCCATTTGTACTTGAACGGCACCAACTGGTTGACGTCGGTTTGGCCGTTGATGATGCGCTTGTCAGCAGCTGTCACGCGACGTGTGCTGGTGGCAGTGGCAGAGGGTGCTGGGCTGGGCTTGGCCTGCGCGGTGGCTGCCAGAGGCACTGTGGCGCCGTCATTCAGAGTACGGGTTGCCGCAACAGGCTGATCAGCAGGTGTCGCAGAAAGAGGTGGCAGTTCCATCGAGCGGTGAGGTAGTCCGCTTGCAAGAGGTGATGGCGATGAGGGCTTGACTTCTTCGTCCCAGGTCAACATAAGTTTTTATCCAATGTGTGAATTATGAATGCAACGAAGACAAACGCAAAGCATTCGTGATCGTCGTTACAAGTTTTTGTTGTATCACTGACACGATTCGCAGGTGGGGTCATCCACACCGCAGAACGCAATGTCTGTGGCGGGAATGGCATTCATCTGCGTTTGCGCAGCAGCGGCGGCTGCTTCGAGAGCACTCATACCACCGGCAGCTGGGCCCGAAGACACCGCGTTGTGTGAGCCAGCTTGCACAGTTGATTTCTCAACTTGCTGCGCGCTGGAGGTGCGAAGGTAGTAGGTGGTTTTTAAGCCGCGTAACCAAGCGAGCTTGTAGGTCTCATCGAGTTTTTTGCCGGATGCGCCTGCCATGTAGATGTTGAGCGATTGGGCTTGGTCGATCCACTTTTGGCGACGCGACGCAGCTTCAACCAACCATGTGGCATCCACTTCAAACGCTGTGGCGTACAAGGCTTTGACCTCTTGTGGCACGCGGTCAATGGGGCGCAACGAGCCGTCAAAGTGTTTGAGATCCATCACCATCACGTCGTCCCACAAACCCAGGCGCTTCAAGTCGCGCACCAGATAGTGGTTGATGATGGTGAATTCACCCGACAAGTTGGACTTGACGGATAAGTTGCCAAAGCAAGGCTCGATGGAGGCATCTACACCAATGATGTTGGAGATGGTGGCTGTGGGTGCGATGGCCACGCAATTGGAGTTACGCATACCGTCT
>Ga0315908_10002691_pt1 | contig 12914 bp, 12 predicted proteins | sample LakEriMetagenome_12_FD_203520 | JGI IMG/M metagenome (GOLD analysis project Ga0315908, IMG submission 203520) | Freshwater fungal communities from buoy surface, Lake Erie, Ohio, United States - Buoy 4 MA124 | ecosystem: Environmental > Aquatic > Freshwater > Lake > Lake biofilm | place: USA...
TTGCCAGGGATCAATTCCAGACTATACCACTTCAGTTGTTTGGAGCGACAACTGCACCACGTCATCGTCGCTTATGACCTTTACCCAAACACCTGTGGGTGGAACACTGACATCTGCCAATCAACAAGTAACGCTTAGCATCACTGATCAAACGGGAAATTCAGCTTCATGTTCCTTTAACCAACCAATGATCGATAGTATTTCTCCAAGTCTGGTTTGTCCTCCGAATCAATCTGTGGCTTATACCTTTGGTTGCAATAGTGCACTTGACAATTACATTCCTTTGGTGACAACTACGGAGAACTGTTTTTTCGGAAACAATATCACGTATACACAATCTCCACAGGCAGGGACCCCATTCGGTGCAACCCAAGTGGTTACTATTACGGCCATTGATGCTGCCGGAAACGATGGCACTTGCAGCTTTTCGATCACACCAAGTGATCAAACTGCACCAACAATCACTTGTCCGAGTAATGCCACAGTCAATACAAATGTTGGATGTACACATGTACTTTCTGCAGGAACACCCGCTGTTATTGCTGACAACTGTACTCCTGCCGCATCATTGATTCTCGTGCAAACGCCAGCACCAGGAACAGCATTGCCTTTGGGAGCAAATACCATTACCTACACCATTACCGATGCTGTTGGACTTACCGCATCATGTACTTACCAACTTACTGTTGCAGACCTTTCTGCCCCAGTGATTACATGTCCGTCAGGTCAAAATGTAACTATCAATGGGGCATGTAGTGGTGTTATTGGCAACTATGCTGGATTGGCAACGGCATCAGACAATTGTACAGCATCGGCGCAGTTGACTTTGACACAAACACCTCCACAAGGAACGACGATTTCTACAAACACTACGGTTACGATTAGCACAACAGATGTCGCGGGAAATGTTGGCACGTGCACATTCACAGCAGTGATTATCGATACCATCAATCCGGTAATTACACAATGTCCAACAAGTGTTGATGTCGTTATCGATAATTCATGTGGTTACCTCGTACCGAATTTAGCCACAGCAATTGTTGGCACCGACAACTGTACCGCAACATCAAATTTAACAATCACGCAAAATCCACCTGTTGGAGCGACTGAAATTGGACTCACAGCCGCATTGATTACATTGATTGACCAACAAGGAAATTCAACTTCTTGCGTCACAATGCTTACACCCGACGACAATGTCGCACCACAGATCACTTGCCCAAGTCCTCAACCTTTCAACAATGGTGTGAATTGCTCTTATACATTGCCTTTTTATGGATCTACAGCTTTAGTGCTTGACAACTGTCAAAACTACAGTATCACACAAACACCCACACAAGGAACTCAGGTTCAAGCTGGTGTGAGCACTATTCAACTCGAAGTCATGGATGCCGGGGGTAATGTCGCGCAGTGTTCCTTCAACGTTACCATCAATGAAATCGTTTTACCGACGATCACGTGTCCCAGCGATTTCGTGACCTGTGATCCATTGGTGACTTACACAGCACCAAGTTTCAATGACAACTGTGTAGCAACCATAGCACAAACGGACCTTAGCGGTTTATCCTCTGGAAGTACATTTCCAATTGGATTTACTACTCAGCAATATACTGTAACCGATGCCAGTGGCAATGCGACAACATGTAGCTTCCAAGTACAAGTTCTTGAATTCCCTGCCCCTGCTGTAATTCTTGACGATACCCTCTCCATTTGTGGTTTAACCAGTGTCGTTATCAATGCTGAAGCTCCAACTTCTGGAGTAGGCGAATGGTCATTGATTAGTGGACAAGCAGCATTCAATAATCAATTTGCGAATTCTACAGGTGTGAATAATCTGGCTTATGGTACGACCTACATAGCATGGACCATTACATCACCATCGTGCGGTGTCACAGCGGACACGCTTGTACTCATTGCCTCGCAGGTTCCACTTCCTGCGAGCACACAAGACACCATCTTTACCTGTGCGGATGACTCCGTGGTACTCCTTTCGAATGTTCCACTTTATGGTACAGGATTGTGGTCCACAAATTTAGGAGGAATCATTTCCAATCCTTTGAGTGCATCAACATCAGCAACAGCATTGAGCAACGGCTGGAATGACTTCATTTGGACCATTACCAGTGGGGCATGTCCTAGCACTTCCGATACCTTGCGCGTTTTCGCCGTAACTAATCCCATCATTGCTCAAGGTGACACCTCCGTATGTATCGAGAATGGCCTTTTAAACTTAAGTGCTACCCTTCCTGTGGAACAACAAACACCGTCGTGGTATTTCATTCAAGGTGGCGGTGCAATTAGCGGACAGTTCACGAGCAATCCATCGGTTGATGATTGGCTTTTAGGAAATGACATTTTGGTCTACACTCTAGAACATCCCGTGTGTGCGACAGTTTCGGATACATTGATAGTTGCCGCCTCGTTGTGCGAAGGTTTCAATCCGGTATTCCCAACGATGATTACGCCAAACTTTGACGGTTTGAACGATTTGTTTGTCATCAATTACCTTGAAAAAGTGTATCCAGAGTGTGAGGTCACCATCTTCAACCGCTGGGGCAGTGTCGTATTTAAATCAATCGGATATGACAAGCCCTGGGATGGAACACATAACGGAGAAAACCTTCCTATTGGAACTTACTTCTACAACATTGACCTTAATGACACTACTGGAAAAGAATACCATGGATCAATCAGCATTATTTATTAATTATTCAAGGCAAAAGATGAAAACGATTTTCTATAGTACATTTCTTTCGCTGGTTATTGCCTTTGGATCAATTGCACAGCAAGAATACCAATTCGCCAATTCGGCATTCAATCCCTACTTGTTGAACCCAGCTGCAGGTGGTTTAACAGACGTAGCTCAATTTGATGTTATGGCGCGTACGCAATGGCTGGGCTATGATGGTGCACCGCGTACATTTTTAGTAAGTGGAACAAGTCAACTTAACTTCAGCCCTACTGGAGGACTCAGTGAGTTCAACGTTCGGGATGAGGCACTCTTTAAATCGCCAAAAGTCACTATCGGAAAATCAAAACATGTTGTAGGAGGAAAAATGTGGAGCGATGCCATAGGTCCCTTCGCCAAAACTTCCCTACAAATGAGCTATGCATACCATATTCCATTGTCTCGTGACCTGAATATTGGAGCAGGATTAGGCTTGGGCTATAGTCATTTTCGACTTGATCCATCAAAAGTGGTTTTGTACCAAGAAAACGACCCTACATTCAACCAGTTTCTTGGGGGTACTACACAGCAAAGCATTTTCGATGCTCAAGCAGGATTGGTGTTGTATGGCAAAAATGTGTTTTTAGGTTTAAGCACCACACAGGCGTTTAAGAATCAAGTTCGATTGAACAATGTCGCTTTGGAAAGCAATTTCAATCGCCATTATTTCATTGTGGCGAAATACCGAATCGATGTAAACGACATCCTAGCCATAGAGCCAATGGTGGTGTTCAAATTTGCACAACATAGTCCGATGTCCGCAGATTTTGGAGCGCGCTTCACCATGAATCAAAATATATGGTTTGGACTTCAGTACCGAACCAACAATGCCTTGGTATTTAATTTTGGTGGCAATATCATCAAGAATCTCTATTTGAATTATTCTTATGAGCAATCCGTTGGAAGAATTTCCACTGCTGGAAATGGCTCACACGAAATTGGTATTGGTTACTATCTTGGCAAGAACCGTAATGTTGCTAAAGAACTTCGCCAAAATAAAAAGGCGGGAGAAACAGAGGTGAAAGAAGAAAAGGAGGTTGAAAAAAAACAGTAAATACACCCGTTGATTTATGATGCGTTTTTTTTATGTGGTTTTAAAACTCGCGCTGCAATACAGTGTTCGAATTTTCTATCCACGTTTTAAAACAGTGAACGCACCGCGTCAGTGGTATGGTCGAACCATATATGTAAGTAATCATGCGGCAGCCTTCATGGATCCACTTGTTGCCGCCGGTATGCGTAGACCAATCGTTTTCTTCATGACACGTTCCGATGTTTTTACGCCTATTACAAGACCAATTCTCTGGACAGCGCACATGCTACCGATCTATCGTCAACACGACGGGGTGGATACAAAGGATAAAAATGCCGCGGTGTTTGACCAATGCGCACGGATTCTGTCATTTGGAAGAAACCTTTTGATCTTTGGAGAAGGATTTACGGATGATGTCTTTATTCGACGCTTGAAGCCTTTGAAAAAAGGTGCGGTGCGGATTGGTTTCCACACCTTGGAAAAAATCAATTGGAAGAAAAAAATCTATATTGCAGCTGTTGGAGTCAACTATTCTGACCCAAATGAAATGCGCAGTGATTGTCTCGTTTCCACCTCAAAAAAAATCTGTTTGAATGATTACAAGGAACTCTATCTTGAAAATCCAAACAAGGCGATCACAGAACTCACAAAAATTGTTGAGGACTTATTAAAAACACAAATCACCCATGTAGAAGACAAACAATGGAGTGAATTCCATGAAGAGGTGATGATGTTGACACGTAAAGGAATAAATGCACTGCACAGCGATCATTCCGTCCCTCTTGAAAAACGTTGGCACTACTCGCAAAAGTTGGCGCTTTGGTTGAATGAAAGGACTTCTGATGAAAATGAAAAGTTAATCCCGTTAAAAGAAAAGGTTGCAGATTATTTCAGTGCGTTAAAGAAAAACAAGATTGACGAGAACCACATTCATGAAATGGCTGTCACAGGCAAGATTAATCGAACAACTAATTTGATGCATTTGGCTTTGCTCTTTCCATTTATGCTCTTTGGAATGGTTCATTGTGCAATTCCTTACCTTTTGGTGAAACGTTTCGTAGAGAAGTCATTCAAACGCCGCGTGTTCTGGGGCTCAGTGAAATTATTGATGGGCATGATTGCCATTGGACTTCTGAACATACCTGTCATCTTTGTTATTTATGCCTTTGTGTATCCAAGTTATCTCATTGCCATTGGTTATTACCTGCTGATAGGTTTTTTCGGTTTGGCGGCTTACATGTGGTTTAGACACCTGAAAAGATTCCAACAAAAGGGCATTGCACAGCAGAAAGATCTAACAGATTGGGTAGCAAGACGTGCAGCTTTAATTAAAGAAGTTCAGACGGAAATTCCAGTTGCTTAAATCAAGGACGGAAATAATAAACAATTCCTATTCCTGTCGCTAAAGAAACAAGGATGTTGACCACTGCCAATACACTATTTCCCGTTGAAATCAAGTGCACCGTTTCATTGCTAAATGTGCTGAAGGTGCTAAATCCACCGCAAAAACCGACCAATATCAAGGGACGGACCCATTCTTCGGTATTGGCTTTATCATGAATCAAATGCGCGATGATCACAAGAATTAGGCATGAAAGTGCATTACTGATAAATGTACCCAATGGAAAATTCCCAGAATACACCCGCAAAGCTGCAACACTAAATCCATAGCGCACCAAACTACCTAAACCACCACCAAGAAAAATCAAGATCCAACTCATGGTTTAGATGGTTTAGATGGTTTAGTAGTAAATCGAAGAAAAACCAAACGATAGCATACATACCCAATCGTCGCTCCAACAACTCCTCCAGCAATGAGGTCAGAGAGATAATGTACTCCCAAGTACAATCGACTCAAACAAACAAGGACATTCGCTGCAAGGAGCCAATAGATCATTTTTGGATAAAGAGGTTTAAACACCAGACCTGCGAGAAGAAATAATGCGAAAAAATTAGCTGCATGCGAGGAGATGAACCCGTACATTCCTCCTTTATAAAATTCGCCTGGCTTGATCTCGTAAAGGTGCAGGCGGTTAGTTAAAAGGGTATTGTGTGAAGGTCGATAACGCAGAAATACTTCCTTGAAACAATACACCGAAATGAGATCTGCAAGGATTACAGCAAATAATGCTGAAAGCACAAAGAAAACAAACTGCCGTCGTTGAAGTTTTTTCAGACCTAAATAAAGCAACAAGAGATAAACAGGAATCCATGTAATTCGCGCCGAAATCCACCACATCAACTCATCCAGCCAGGGAGTATTCCAGCCATTAACAGCAAGTACAATCGCCCGGTCAATGGACTCTAAGGTGTCAATCATGGTTCAATCGTTCCCAAATCAAATCTTTCAATTCGACCAAGCCCTTTTGAGCAACAGAAGAAATAAATACATAGGGAATTTTCGGTAAATCCTTTTTCATTTGATCCATCATGACCTCGTCTAGCATATCTGATTTTGTGATGGCCAAGATGCGCTCTTTGTGAAGTAATTCAGGATTGTACAATTTCAATTCATTCAACAACACTTGGTATTCCTTCTTGATATCATCGCTATCTGCAGAAATCATAAACAAGAGTAATGAATTGCGTTCAATATGTCGCAAGAATCGCAATCCTAAGCCCTTACCTTCATGTGCACCTTCGATGATTCCAGGAATATCGGCCATAATGAATGAACGATAATCGCGGTATTTCACGATACCCAAGTTTGGTCGAAGTGTAGTAAATGGATAATTGGCAATTTCAGGTTTTGCTGAACTTAACACCGAAAGAAGGGTGCTTTTTCCAGCATTCGGAAATCCCACGAGACCAACATCTGCAAGTACTTTCAGTTCGAGAATTTTCCATCCCTCTTGACCAGGTTCTCCAGGTTGTGCATAATGTGGCGTTTGGTTCGTTGAAGACTTAAACTGGTTGTTCCCTTGTCCGCCGCGACCTCCTGGTTGAATGATTCTTTCCTCTCCATCTTCTGTGATTTCGAACAAAACCTCACCAGTTTCATCGTCTCGTGCAATAGTTCCCAACGGAACTTCGATGTATTCATCTTCACCTTGACCACCTGTTTTCAAGTTACCAGATCCATGTGCGCCATGACCTGCCTTGACGTGCTTTTTGTATTTCAAGTGGAGTAAAGTCCAAAGCTGCGCATTTCCGCGAATGAATACATGACCTCCACGACCACCATCTCCCCCATCGGGACCACCTTTAGGTATATATTTTTCCCTGCGGAAATGGGTTGATCCACCACCACCATTGCCCGAAGTACAATGAATTTTTACGTAATCAACAAAATTGTCTGAAGCCATGTTTATAGATGTATGCAAAGGTAGGATAAACCATGACAAAAAAAAAGTCCACCGAAGTGGACTTGAAATTTAGTGCTTGTTAAGCTTCAATGGCAGCAAATAGCCGCTCGGTAATCTCATCTATAGTGCCAATGCCATCAATGGACTTGAATTTATTTTGAGCTTGATAAAACGCTTTCACGGGTGCCGTTTCATTATTGTACACACGAATTCGATTTTCAATGATTGCTGGATCCGCATCATCAGCACGACCACTTGATTCTGCTCGTTTTAACAAACGTACTTTCAATTCTGACTCCTCCACTTCTAGAGCAAGCATTAAAGAAATCGGTGCATTCAAACCGTCCAGCAACACGTCTAACGCGAGTGCTTGAGCATTTGTGCGCGGAAAACCATCAAAAATAAATCCTTTTGGATTGTCATGTTTCAACACCTCAGAATGAAGCATGTTGATTGTCACCTCATCCGGTACCAATTTCCCTTGGTCCATGAAGCTTTTGGCCATCAATCCAAGCTCGGTCTCTCCTTTGATGTTTGCTCTGAAAATATCTCCGGTTGACAAATGCACCAATCCATAACGTTCAATCAATCGTTCCGACTGTGTTCCTTTTCCTGCCCCTGGAGGTCCAAATAATACAATGTTCAGCATGATATTAAATTTCAATCTTCTTTCAACTTATATATATCTCGTAGATTTCTACCCAATTCATCATAGTCAAGGCCGTAACCTACAACAAACAATTCGGGAACGGTAAAACCGATGTAATCGGGTGATTTCTTTCCTTTAAAAGCGTCCGGCTTAAACAAGAGTGTACATGTCTTTACCGATGCTGGTTCAGCTACGGACAATAACTTCACTACTTTATCAACAGTTACTCCCGTATCAACAATGTCTTCCAAAAGAATAATATGGCGTGCTTTTATGTCCGTATTTAAACCTATAAGTTCATCCACCCGACCTGTTGAAGAAGTTCCATGGTACGAACTCACCTTCACAAAAGAAATCTCACACGGAATAGACATCGACTTCATGAGGTCTGAGGCCACCATGAAGGAACCATTCAGAACAGCAATGAATAAGGGATTTTTACCTGCATATTCAGCCGACAAGGAAGTGCCAATGGTACCAATTCGGTCCAAGATTTCGTCCTCTAAAATAAAGGGCTCAAATACTTTATCGTGCAGTGTTATCAATTGGCGACACAAAAAATAGTACTCAAAGGTACAGTTTTATGCGTGACCTTTATGAAATATTTCCTGCGAAAGTTTTGAACGGCTGTTGATTTCCCGCGTATCTTTGCCACATGAAACAACAATGGTATGGCGACACGTGCCGCTTGGGAATGGTCGGAGGAGGTCAGCTCGGAAGAATGTTCATTCAATCAGCAATCAGTTTTGATGTTCATGTGCATGCACTAGACCCAGATCCTAATGCGCCTTGTAAGGATATCGCCCACTCCTTTACCACTGGAAGTTTAAACGATTTCGACACCTTGTATGCTTTCGGTCGTGACAAGCATGTGCTGACTGTAGAAATTGAAAATGTATGTATTGAAGCCTTTGAACAACTTGAAAAAGAAGGGGTTCGAATTTTTCCACAACCACGCGTTCTGCGCATCATTCGCGACAAAGGAATTCAGAAAGAATTTTACAAAGAACATGGCATACCGACAGCTGATTTTCAACTGTTCAATAATTCTCAAGGAATTATTGATGTCAAATTAGCTGTTCCATTTGTCCAAAAACTGCGAACAGGTGGCTATGACGGACGTGGGGTACAGTTGATCAAACAAGAAACGGACTTCTCAAAACTTTTTGAAGCACCCTCTGTTGTAGAACAGCTCATCCCCTTTCAAAAAGAACTCTCCGTCATCGTGGCAAGAAACGAAAAAGGCGAAACAAAGTCCTTCCCAGCTGTTGAATGTGAATTCCACCCTGAAGCTAACCTTGTTGAGTTTCTCTTTTGTCCAGCGGATATCAACGAAGACATTGAAACCGCTGCGCACGAATTGGCAAAAAAGGTAATTTGTGCCCTTGACATGGTTGGACTCTTGGCAGTTGAATTGTTTCTCACCGCAGATGGACAACTTTTAGTCAATGAAATCGCACCTCGTCCACACAACAGTGGTCACCACACCATAGAATGTAATATTACCTCGCAATTTGAACAACATTTACGGGCTGTGCTCGGGCTTCCTCTAGGAGAAACACAGAGCGTCAGAGCAGGTGCCATGATCAATCTTCTAGGTGCTGAAGGATTCGAAGGACCCGTGCGTTATGAAGGTATGGAAAAAGCGATGGAAATGCCCGGTGTTCACCCACATTTGTATGGAAAAGCCTTCACAAAACCCTTCAGAAAGATGGGACACGTGACCATTACAGGGACACAAATTGAGGAGGTAAAGTCCACAGCGCGAACCGTTAGCAGTATAATCGTTGTGAAATCCTAACGCATTTCGGTCAATAATAAATATCTATCTTACTGTTTTTCAATGCATTCACTTTTTTTGAATGTTAATTTTATTTTGTTTAACTTTTTTTTTGAAACATTAAACACTTTTTGTTTAACTTTGACCTATCATTGATTAAACAAAATAAGATGTCAACAGTAGAATTCAACGAAGCACTAATTGGAATGGAGAACAATCTTCACTCATTCGCAATGAACTTTACCCGTAATCGGGAGGATGCACGGGATTTAACACAAGAGACGATGTTGAAAGCGATTACCTATCGCAATTACTACACGCCACAGACCAATTTCAAGGCTTGGGTGTTTACGATTATGCGTAATATCTTTATTAATCAATACCGCAGAAGACAGAAGTCTGGATCTATTTTCGATCATTCGAAAGAGGATTTTGTGATGAACAATACTACAGATGGACAAGTTTATCCGATGAATTTGTTAATTGAGAAGGAAGTAAACAAACAAATCAGTAATTTAGAGCGGGAATACAAAGAACCTTTCGAAATGCACTTCCAAGGTTTTAAGTATAAAGAAATTGCAGATAAGCTTGGAATTCCAATCGGTACAGTGAAAAGTCGTATTTTCATCGCTCGAAAGAAATTAATGGAATATCTTCCTGACTACCATTATTCACTTAACTAATTCAATGAGTAAAAAAGTTACGATTGTTGGTGCTGGAATCTCTAGCCTTTCATGTGCAAGTTTCTTAGGGAAAGCAGGTTACGATGTCACTATTCTTGAGAAGAACAGCAGTATTGGGGGACGCGGAAGACAGTTCACTGAACAAGGATTTACCTTTGACATGGGTCCTAGCTGGTACTGGATGCCAGATGTTTTTGAGGATTTCTACAAACAGTTTGGATACACAGCGTCTGATTTCTATGACCTAAAGCGTCTTGATCCTTCTTACCGCGTTTTTTGGCCAGACGATAGTCACACAAACATTCCTGCGAAGGAAGAAGAGTTGTTTGCTTGGTTTGAGACACAAGAGCCAGGAAGTTCTATCCAATTGAAGAAATTCTTAAAGGACGCTGCCTACAAATATCAAGTTGGAATGAAAGAATTGGTGTTTAAACCAAGTTTAAGCATCACAGAATTTGCGGAAATGCGCATCCTTAAAGGATTATTCAACATGCACCTACTTTCCTCTTTCTCTGGATATATTCGCCGTTATTTTAAAGACGAAAAAATTCTTTCGCTTCTAGAGTTCCCAGTTTTATTTCTTGGTGCAATGCCAAAAGATACACCCGCCTTATATTCCTTGATGAATTATGCCGACATTTCGCTCGGCACATGGTATCCGATGGGTGGAATGTTTAAATTCTACGAAGCATTTGAGCGTATCGCGAAGGAGAATGGTGTGAAGATCTTGACAGACCATGAAGTGACAGGAATACGCTACAACGGAAAAACAGTCACGCATGTTGAGACAGCGCATGGAGCATTTGAAACAGATGTTTTTATTTCAGGCGCAGACTACAACCATACCGACAAAAAGATACTCAACGAAAAAGCAAATTATTCTGATAAATATTGGGAGAAACGAACAATGGCACCTTCATGCCTGTTGTTTTATCTTGGAGTAAATAAACGAGTGCCGAATCTATTGCACCACAATCTTTTCTTTGACGAAGCTTTTGAACAACACGCCAAAGAAATTTACTTGAATCCACAATGGCCATCTTCACCCTTGTTCTATGCAAGTGCTCCATCGATTACTGATCCGTCGGTAGCCCCTGAGGGAATGGAGAATATCTTCTTATTAATCCCAATCGCACCTGATTTATCAGATGACGATGCAACACGTGAGAAGTATTTCGACATGTTGATGGATCGACTTGAAAAACACACAGGAACGTCAATTCGCGAACACATCGTGTACAAACGAAGCTATTGTATCAAGGATTTTAAAAACGACTACCACGCCTTCAAGGGGAATGCTTATGGATTAGCAAACACCTTAATGCAAACGGCCTTCTTGAAACCCGCATTAAAAAATAAAAAATTGTCAAATGCCTTTTATACAGGACAGCTCACAGTTCCGGGGCCTGGAGTACCTCCAGGAATCATCTCTGGAGAAGTCGTTGCCCGCGAGGTCATGAAAAAATTTAAATAATTGGTCAACACTTTGAAATGTTGATTGTTACACTACAAAACCGAATACGAATATGAAGACATTGTTTGATAGCGTATCCCACGAGATGAGTCAGCTGACAACCAAGCGTTACAGTACCTCCTTTTCCCTTGGAATTAGTTTTTTACACAAAGACCTACACAAGCCAATATATGCCATTTATGGTTTCGTGCGCTTTGCAGATGAAATTGTGGACAGCTTTCATGACTTTGACAAAGAGGCTTTATTGGCCGACTTCAAACAGCAGACGTACGCATCAATTGAACAAGGTATTTCATTGAATCCAATTTTGAATAGCTTTCAATGGGTTGTCAATGCCTATCAAATTCCACATGAGTTGATCGAAACATTCCTTCAGAGCATGGAAATGGATTTGGACAAGAAAGCTTATGACTCGAGCAAATACGAACAGTACATACTCGGATCCGCTGAAGTTGTGGGCTTGATGTGTCTCAAAGTATTCGTGAACGGCGATGAAGCCGAATACAATCGTTTGAAACCAGCAGCAATGAAATTGGGATCTGCATTTCAGAAAATCAATTTCTTGAGAGACTTGAAAGCAGATTATCAAGAGCTTGGACGAACTTACTTCCCTGGAATTGATTTAAATGAATTCAATGCAACAGTTAAGAAAGAAATCGAAGCGGACATTGAAATCGATTTCCAACTTGGTTATGAAGGAATCAAACAACTTCCTAAAAACGCACGCTTTGGTGTTTACATGGCCTACATCTACTATTATAAGTTGTTCAAGAAAATTAAAACAACAACCGCGGATACTATTCTGAATGAACGCGTGCGTATTCCGAACAACAAGAAATACCGTTTATTTCTAACTTCATACTTGCGTCACAACCTCAATTTACTGTAAGAATGCAATTCAATTTCAATGACGTCGTGCTTGTGGACAGCGATGACCAAGAAATTGGAACTTGCGAAAAAATAGAGGCCCACGTAAAAGGCTTGCTTCACCGCGCTTTTTCGATCTTCATTTTTAATGATGCTGGAGAATTGCTTTTGCAACGTCGTGCCTTTGGGAAATACCATTCCGAAGGATTGTGGACGAACACCTGCTGCAGTCATCCAGCTCCAGATGAAACGACGAGTGAAGCTGGAAATCGACGTTTAATGGAAGAGATGGGTATGGAGTGTGAACTTCATGAGTCATTTACTTTTGAATATAGGGCCACATTGGATCATTCATTGACCGAACACGAGTTGGATCATGTTCTTTTTGGTTATTC
>Ga0315908_10002694_pt1 | contig 12906 bp, 9 predicted proteins | sample LakEriMetagenome_12_FD_203520 | JGI IMG/M metagenome (GOLD analysis project Ga0315908, IMG submission 203520) | Freshwater fungal communities from buoy surface, Lake Erie, Ohio, United States - Buoy 4 MA124 | ecosystem: Environmental > Aquatic > Freshwater > Lake > Lake biofilm | place: USA...
AACGTTTGCTTACAAGAATTTGAGAAGTCATCAAATATTGCTTGCGGTGTTCAAATGTTAAATAAAGATTTAACAACTCAAATTTCTGGAAGCCACTTTATGAAAGGAGGGTTAAACCACTTACTGCCATTACCCTATTGGGGAGATTTTTTAAAACAGATTTCATTTATAACCAATATAAAAAAACCGAGTATTGAATCTGCATCTTCAGCAGAAATAGTTGGTTGGATCAGTGGCGCTTTTTTAATGGTCAAATCCGATGTGATACAAAAAAGCGGGCTAATGGATGAAGATTTTTTCTTGTATGGTGAAGAAGTAGAATGGTGTAGTAGATTAGGAAAATTTGGAACATTATGTATTTATGGTAACATAAATATCATTCACATTATTGGAGAAGTGATTTCTGTAAACTCCAACTCTGATGATAAATCCTATACGAACCTTTTTGATCGCAAAGGACTTCAATTAATGTTGAGCAATCATGTCCGTATTAGAAAACAATATGGCATTGGCTGGTTTCTATTCCAACTATTGAATTACAGCTTTGCTATACCCGTATTTTTCATAGGTAGTTTCTTTAAACATTTGATTCATTTTAATAACCCATTCAAGGAAGTAGATAAAGTATTGGGTTTAGCTAGAAATGTGCTAGTCATTTGGTCAAACTTGTTCTTAATTATCCAAAACAAACCTCATTTCTACAAAGTCCTTTAAGCTTTTCGTTATATTTGTAACATGGGGATTATCCAAAAACAAGGCATCAAGTCGTCTATATTTATCATGATTGGTTTTGTGATAGGTGCTGTGAATTTGCTTGTATTGTTCCCTATGTTCTTCTCAAAAAACGATCAAGGACTTGTTAGAGCCATGATTGATATAGGTGCCACCCTATCTGTTTTTTGTACTTTAGGTACTCTCCCTGTGGTGTATAAATTCTTTCCATTTTACAATCATTACCTAGGGCCAAAGAAAAACGAATTACCCTTTTTAACTTTAATCATTAACCTAATTGGTTTTGGATTGGTGATGTGGATTGGTTGGGAGAATAAAGATTTTATCATCAAAAATTTAGGTAAATCTCCAAGCCTTGCCACATACTTCAACTATGTATATCCTTACACTTTCTTTTTAATGATTTTTTATTGGTTAGAGGCTTTTGCTTGGGGACTTCAAAAAGGTGTTTTTACGAATTTTTTAAGAGAAACAGCCGTAAGAATATTGACAACAATACTGATTCTTGCCGTTGGACTAAAGTGGCTCAACTTAAATCAGTTCATTTTCCTTTTTAGCGGTATTTATGTCATCCCAACTTTATTATTGATTTACAATTTATCTACCTCACAGGGATGGTCATTTAGAAGTTTTAAGATAAGTAGTGTAACAAAGCGCTTAAAGTGGAAGATGCTCAACTTTGCATTATTTGTTTTTGCTGGTCAGTTCTTTAATCTATTAGCAAGGACCAATGATACTGCTATGATTGTTGTTATAAAAGGACTGAGTGATGCAAGTATATTCGCTATTGCCACTTATGTAGCTGCAATCATGGAAATTCCACAGAGAAGTTTAAATGCGATTAGTATTCCAGTATTGGCTAAATCATGGAAGGATAAAGACTTTGCCAATATCAAGCATATCTATCATAAGAGTGTGTCCAATCTTTTAGCTATAGGCTTATTGTTGTTTGGATTGATTTGGTTGAATATCGAAAACCTTGTGGCATTTTTAAATTGGATCAGTCATAACCAAGGAGGCGGCTATGACGCCTTGGTTCCAATTATTTTTATCATGGGTCTGGCAAAATTAATTGACCTAGCAACAGGCGTGAATGGACAAATTATTGGCACATCTAATTATTGGAGATTTGATTTCTTTACTAACCTATTCTACATTGTTTTATCTATTCCTTTGAACTTTTATTTAATTACCAACTATTCATTGATTGGCTTGGCTTATTCAAATCTAGCTGCACTTACTTTATACAATAGTGTGCGCTTTTTATTCTTATATAAGAAGTTCAATTTGCAGCCTTACACCTTACAACATGGCTTATTCTTAATACTCAGTATTGCCTTGATGTTCCTAATTTACATCATCCCATCTACCTCCAATTTTGTATTGAATATTGCTATTAAATCCAGTATCTACGGTCTTGGTTTCTATGGCCTAATTATTTGGATTAATCCTGCTCCTGAACTAAAGGAATTAGTACAAGGATTTTTGAAAAATAAATTATTCGAATTTTTATGGCGCTAATTGCTTTACTTTTTCTAAAAATAATTGCATGCCCTGTTGCATTGTATCTGTCAATTGATACGAAATATTCTTAGTGTAATAATTCTCCATGTCATAACCATGTGTTCTAGCAGGAAGTTGATTTAATACTTCATCAATATGTTCCACGCCATAAGCATTGGCATGATTGAACAAAGCTTTAAACTCATCTGGTATTGGTTGATTCGACATCCATGCGGCAAATACAAAAGGCAAACCTGTATGTTCAATCCAGGCTTCCCCTAAGTCATACACATATTCAAACTCCGATAAATTAGCCAGTGCCCTATCTCCAATGATAACCCCAGCGGTAGTTCCCTCAATAGACTGGATATAGCCCTCTTGAGCATTTAGGAAATGAACGTCTTTTTTCCAGAATTCTTGTAATAATATGCGTGCCAATTGAACGGAGGTTCTGCTTTGATAGTCCATGTAAATAGATTCAATTTGATCCATAGGGACTCTGCTAAATATGGCGACAGATGCCACTTTGGTTCTAGTTCCAATACAGTACTCAGAAACAATATGAGGATGCGATAAAAATGGGGTAATGGCCACTGGAACAAGGCCAATATCAATCTGTCCGTCAATTAAGGCTTCTGCTATCTTTGCTGGGTAGTCTTTTACCAGTTCTATTTTTGATAAAAAATCAGCTTTTTCTATCCCCAATAATAAGGGTTGAGTGTTGAAATAACTTACCACCCCAATGCGCCATCTCTTGTTCAATTGAATTAACTTTGTGCAAAGAAAAACCTTTTTTCTAAGAAACTTACTACTTCTTTAAATTATAAGACAATGTCTCAATTAAGCGCTATTTCTCCAATCGATGGTCGTTACCACAAACAAACAGCAGCACTAGGTGCTTATTTTTCTGAATATGCCCTTATCAGGTACCGTGTATTGGTAGAAGTGCACTACTTTTTGTTTTTATCAGATAAGAAGTTCTTTAAAGTTCCACTAGGGTTAAGAAAAGCCTTATTGGAAGTTGTAGAAAATTTTTCGGAGGAAGATGCAGCAAAAATTAAAGCCATCGAAGCTACTACCAATCATGATGTAAAAGCGGTGGAATATTTTTTAAAAGCAATTTTAGACCAACATAAAGCGAGCGCACTAAAAGAGTGGATCCATTTTGGATTGACTTCTCAAGACATTAACAATACAGCTATTCCATTGAGTTGGAAAAACGCGATGGAATCCGAGATTTTACCAGCCTATATTAATTTGCAAAATAGATTATATCAATTTGCAAAACAATGGAAGAAAGTGCCTTTACTTGCTAGAACCCACGGTCAGTCCGCCTCTCCAACTACATTAGGCAAAGAGATTATGGTCTTTGTAGAAAGAATCAACCATCAAATAGAATTATTTAGTAGCATCCCTTATGCCGCTAAATTTGGAGGTGCAACAGGCAATTTCAATGCACACCATATCGCCTTCCCTAAAAAAAATTGGGTCGCATTAAGCAATGAATTTGTAGATGATGTGTTAGGACTTGAGCGAATGCAGTTCACCACTCAAATTGAGCACTACGATCATTTTGCCGCACATTGCGATAACTTAAAAAGATTGAATTCTATTTTAATTGATTTGACTAGAGATATTTGGACCTACATTTCTATGGATTACTTTAAGCAGCAAACTAAAAAAGGCGAAGTTGGATCGAGTGCCATGCCGCATAAAGTAAACCCAATTGATTTTGAAAATGCTGAAGGCAATTTAGGCATCGCAAATGCTTTATTAGAGCATCTTTCGGCCAAGCTCCCAATTAGCAGATTACAAAGAGACTTAACCGATTCTACTGTCTTAAGAAATATTGGTGTACCTGTTGGGCATATCACCATTGCCATTAATTCTATTGAAAAAGGTTTAGGAAAATTGATACTAAATGAAGTGAAAATCAATGAAGACCTAGAAAATAATTGGGCGGTAGTAGCCGAAGCAATTCAAACTATTCTACGTCGCGAACAATATCCTAATCCTTACGAGGCATTAAAAGATTTAACAAGAGGCAATACTAAGATTGATAAAAAGTCCATGCACAAATTCATTGACGGACTTAAAATTACTGTTGCTTTGAAAAAAGAATTAAAGAAAATCACCCCCCAGAATTATACTGGTGTGACAGCGGAGTATTAATCCTCACTAGTCGCATCACTTGATGCGTCTGCGGGTGGCACAATTTTTTTTCTGATTTCTTTTTTAGATAGCAAATAATGTATTGGGGCCATCCCCTCTTTTTCAATCGCCATAGTCAACACTTCTGCAGTGGCTTGTGCATCTCCCCAAGCACGGTGTCTACCTTCTATGCGAATACCAAGATCACGCGTTAAAGAGCCTAGTCCATATCTTTGTAAACCAGGGAATACTTTCTTACTTAAACGAATGGTGCACAATTTTGGTGCAGACCAATCATATCCAGATTTACCCAATAAATATCGAACAAAAGAATAATCAAAGCTGGCATTGTGCGCTACAAAAATGCGGTCTTTCAATAAATTATAAATCTGAGGAGCGACTTCTTCGAATAGTGGTGCTTGGGCCACCATCTCATCACTAATACCGGTCATATTCACAATGAATGGAGGAATTTTTTGTCTTGGATTCACCAAAGTCACATATTTACCCGTTACTTCTACACCATTGTGCATCACAATTGCGATTTCGGTGATCCCATGCGTATGGGGCATCCCGCCAGTGGTTTCTATGTCTACAATTGCAAATTCCATTAGGCGACAAGTTCGCATTTTTTTGTCAATAATAGCTAGTGGCTTTTCCTTATTTTTGTAACTCATTATAGGAAAAGCAATTAGCATGGAATTGAGTAAAAATTTTATACCGGGAGCAGTAGAGACCAAATGGTATCAGCATTGGATTGACCAGGGGTATTTTCACAGTGTACCTAATGACAAGCCAGCTTATACCGTAGTCATCCCTCCTCCAAATGTGACCGGTGTTTTACACATGGGCCATTGCTTAAACAATACCATTCAGGATATTTTGGTGCGCCGTGCCCGCATGCAAGGGATGAATCCTTGTTGGGTTCCAGGTACGGATCATGCTTCTATTGCAACTGAAGCAAAAGTGGTTGCAATGTTAAGAGAAAAAGGGATTGCTAAATCATCTTTAAGCCGTGAAGAATTTTTGAGTTATGCTTGGGAGTGGAAGGAAAAATATGGTGGAATTATTTTACAGCAATTAAGGAAGATGGGATGTAGTTTGGATTGGGAGCGTACTGCTTTCACTATGGACCCAGACTATTATGAAACTGTTATAAAAGTATTCATTGATTTATACAAGAAGGGGAAAATTTATCGTGGCAAGCGCATGATTAATTGGGATGTAAAGGCCAAGACTGCATTGAGTGACGAAGAAGTTATACATAAGGAGGTCAATGGAAAGATGTACCATATCAGGTACAAATTAGATATACCGGGAGATGAATTTATTACCATTGCTACGGTGCGTCCCGAAACCATTTTTGGTGATACGGCTATTTGTGTGCATCCTAAAGATCCTAGGTATACGCATTTAGTTGGCAAGCATGCATTTGTGCCAATGATCAATAGACGCATCCCTATTATTGCAGATGATTATATAGAAATTGAATTTGGTACTGGTGCCTTGAAAGTGACACCAGCACACGATATCAATGATTTTCAATTAGGTCAAAAGCATGGACTAGAAGTGATTGATACCATGAATGACGATGGAACTATGAACGATGCTGCGCCGATGTATATTGGTAAAGACAGAATAGAAGTTCGAAAAATTATCGGCGCAGATTTGGAAGCATCTGGCAATTTAGTTAAGGTAGAAGACTATGTGAATCAAGTTGGATTTAGTGAAAGAACAGATGCGATTGTGGAACCAAGATTGAGTTTGCAGTGGTGGGTAGATATGAAGCAATTAGCTGCACCTGCTTTAGAAAAAGTGATGTCGGATGAAATTCATTTTCATCCAGCTAAATTTAAAAATGTCTACCGTCATTGGATGGAGAACATTAAAGACTGGTGTATTAGTAGACAATTATGGTGGGGACACAGAATACCAGCATGGTACGATCAAGAAGGTAATGTGTATGTGGAAGCAAGCCTTGAAAAAGTGCACGCAACTTATCCAGAAACAGTTGGCAAAGAATTGTATCAAGATGCGGATTGTTTAGATACCTGGTTTAGTAGTTGGTTATGGCCAATCGAAGTATTTAAAGGGATGTCCAATCCAAACAATGCCGAAATTAATTATTACTACCCTACTAGCACTTTAGTAACCGCTCCAGAAATTATTTTCTTTTGGGTGGCGAGGATGATCATGGCAGGCGAAGAATATATGGGCAAGATTCCATTTAAGGATGTGTACTTTACTGGTATTGTTCGCGACAAGCAAGGCAGAAAAATGAGTAAGAGCTTGGGCAACTCTCCAGACTTACTAGGATTGATAGACCAATATGGTGCGGATGCAGTTCGTTTTGGAATCATGATTGCCTCTCCTGCCGGAAATGATTTATTATTTGATGAGTCCACTTTAGAGCAAGGCAGAAACTTTAATAGTAAACTTTGGAACGCAACCAAACTATTAAAAATGTGGGAGCCTCGTCAAAGCCATGAGGGCCCTATCCCTGAGGATGCAGCATTTGCAATGGATTGGTTTCAAGCAAAACTAAGCGCGACACAATTAGAGGTAGACGAAATGCTTAAAACATTTCGATTAAGCGAGGCCCTGAAAACGATTTACGGATTGATATGGGATGATTATTGCAGCTGGTATTTAGAGTGGATCAAACCAGGGTATGAGCAACCTATTCATGCGACTGTATTTGAAAAGAGCATTGCATTCTACGATGATTTATTGCAACTATTGCACCCTTTCATGCCATTTATCACAGAGGAGATCCATCATATGCTAAAAACCCAAACACAGGATTTATGTGTGAAGGAGTTAGCAACAGTGAGCAAAGTAGACGAATCTGTAATGCATGCTGGGGTACTTTTAAAGAATGTGATTTCTACTTTACGTGATGCTAGAAATAAAAATCAAATTAAACCTAAGGATGCGATTGAAGTTTATATTCAATCCGAAAATAATACTGCCTACCAAACCATACAAAACATTTTAGCAAAGCAAGTCAATGCTAAAAGTGTAGCATACACCAATGCGCCAATTGGTTCAAGTATTGTGGTGGCTTTAGAAAAAGATAAATTTTATTTAGTAGCAGATCAAGCAATTGATACAGTAAGTCTAAAAGAAAACTTATTAAAAGATCTAGCACATCAAAAAGGATTCTTAGAAAGTGTAGAAAAGAAATTAGCAAACGAGAAATTTGTTCAAAACGCAAAACCAGAAGTAATTGCCATTGAACAAAAAAAGAAAGCAGATGCTTTAGCTAGAATCCAAACCATTGAAGAAAGTTTAGCGCAATTATAAAATTGATAATCCGTCTTTGTAAAGACTGATTTTTATCCTTCATAGCTATGAATCAAATGATGCTTAGACCAGCTACTTTATCGGATCGCTCTTTAATCCGATCTATCTCTGAGCGCACCTGGCCTAGCACTTACGGGCATATTATCTCTCAGGAGCAAATAGATTTTATGTTGGACTGGATGTATAGTGACACTTCATTGGAAAAACAAATGAATAATGGTTGCGAGTTTTATATTGCAAGTATCAAAGGAAACGATGTGGGATTTTGTTCTGTGAGCCCCGAAGACGAAAAAGAAAAAGAAGAAGAAGAAAAAGATAATAGTAGTTCTGAAAAAATCGAATGTTCAAAAGCACACAAACTCAATAAATTATACGTCCTACCGGCTGCACAAGGCACTGGCGCAGGCAAGGCATTGTTAAATAAAGCGATTGAGGTTTCCAAGGCAGCGGGCTCTAGTTCCCTCTTTTTACAAGTGAATAAGCAGAATGATGCGTATACATTTTATTTAAAGCATGGATTTGTAAAAGAACAAGAATTCAAGTTTGATATTGGGAACGGCTTTTTTATGGACGACTATGTGATGCGTTTAAGCTTCTAAATTAATACATGGGTTTGCTTCACTACCCCCATAATAAAGACACTCTGCACTTGTCCAATATTTTCGGCCTGGCTTAATTTATTAACATGAAAGTTGTAATAACTATTCATGTCTTCGGCAACAATCTTTAACATAAAATCAAATTCTCCCGATATACTATAACACTCTACCACTTCGGGTAAATCATTGATGAGTTTAATAAACTGCGTACCCGATTTTTTACTGTGCTGGTTGAGCGATACATAACATATCACCATTAAGCCTTTGCGCACTTTAGCCCCATCAATCAATGTGGCATACTGTTTAATCACCCCATTGGCTTCTAGTCTTTTAATTCTTTCATGCACAGGCGTTGTACTTAACTGCACCGCTTCAGAAATCTCTTTCACACTCATTCTTGCATTGTTTTGCAAAAGTCTTAGGATTGCTAAATCTTTCACATCCAAATGAACAGTTTGTTGCGTCATTTCATTCGTGTTAAAATTGGCATTAGCCGAATCCTCTGTTTGCGTCTTATTATTCATAACAAAAAAGCGTTTTATTATACAAAAATAGTCATAATTAGATTATTTCACTAATTTTTAGATAAATTTTGTTATTTTATCCTACAAAACTACCTTTACACTCTAAATTATTAAATATGTCAGGTTTACAAAACATTGATTTTAGCCTACCTTATAAAGTAGCAGATATTACCCTAGCAGACTGGGGACGTAAAGAAATTCGTTTAGCAGAAGCAGAAATGCCAGGCTTAATGAGTATTCGTGAAGAATATGGTCCTAGCCAACCATTAAAAGGTGCACGCATTGCTGGTTGTTTACACATGACCATCCAAACTGCAGTATTGATTGAAACTTTAACTGCTTTAGGTGCAGAAGTAAAGTGGAGCTCTTGTAATATCTTCTCTACACAAGACCAAGCTGCTGCTGCAATCGCTGCAACAGGTGTGGGTGTGTTTGCTTGGAAAGGTCAATCTATCGAAGAAGGAGATTGGTGTATTGAGCAAACATTATTTTTCGGCGGTGAAGATCGTCCTTTAAATATGATCTTGGATGATGGTGGTGATTTAACCAATATGGTTTTAGATAAATACCCTCAATTTGTATCTGGTATCAAGGGTTTGAGCGAAGAGACAACAACAGGAGTACACCGTTTATATGAGCGTATGGCTAAAGGCACATTGCCAATGCCTGCGATCAATGTAAATGATTCAGTAACTAAATCTAAGTTCGATAATAAATACGGTTGTCAAGAATCATTGGTAGATGCGATTCGTCGTGCGACTGATGTGATGATGGCTGGTAAAGTAGCTGTAGTTGGTTCTTACGGTGACGTAGGAAAAGGTTCTGCGGCTTCTTTACGTGGTGCTGGTTGTCGTGTAATTGTAACTGAGATTGATCCAATTTGTGCACTACAAGCTGCAATGGATGGATATGAAGTAAAGCGTATGATTGATGCAGTGAAAGAAGCAGATATCATTGTAACTGCATCTGGATGTAGAGACTTGATCAACGAAAAGCATTTTAGAGTGATGAAGGATAAAGCGATTGTATGTAATATCGGTCACTTTGATATTGAAATTGATATGGCTTGGTTGAATCAAAATTATGGTCACACAAAAGATACCATCAAACCACAAGTTGATTTATACAATATCGATGGTAAAGATGTAATCGTTTTAGCGGAAGGCCGTTTGGTGAATTTAGGTTGTGCAACTGGTCACCCATCTTTTGTGATGAGTAACTCTTTCTCTAACCAAACATTAGCGCAAATTGAATTGTGGATGAACCACAAGAACTACGAAAACAAAGTGTATGTATTGCCTAAGCATTTAGATGAGAAGGTAGCACGTTTACACTTAGCTAAAGTAGGTGCTCAATTAGACGAATTAACAGATGAGCAAGCAGCTTATTTAGGAATACCTAAAGCAGGTCCATTTAAGTCTGACGCTTACAGATACTAGTCTTTAAGACAAAAAGAAATAACAATTTCTCCCTATTGACCCATGTTGATTTTATCAGCATGGGTTTTTTATTTTCAGTACCTTTAGAAAATGAACCAATCAACGACGATGTCATTCAAAAAAAGCTTTTTTTTATAAAGCTACAAATGAATTATAAAAGCTAAATGAATAAAAATATATTTTTGAAAATCTTATTCATAACTGTTATTGGGCAATTGTTTCTAATTCAAAATGTTTGTGCGCAAAATAAAATAATACAAAAAATAGAAGACGCAGTTACTGGAAAACCTAGGCCAATGGTTGATAGTACAAAAATTAATTTGAGCATTCAAATTAAAACACTTCAATCTTATTCAGGCAAACGCATTAATTCGATTGTAATTAAACAGCAAAATTTAGCAACTAATATTGACGCCAAAGATGCTAAACTAAGGGATATTTTTACAAAAATGGGGGATGCATTACAATCCAACACCAATAAAAAACGGATTAAAGAAAATCTATTTTTTAAAGAATGGGATATACTAGATCCATCCGTCATCGCCTATAATGAAAAATGGCTCAGGGATTTGAGTTATATCCAAGATGCTAAAATATCCGCTTCCATTACCCCCTACGATACCAACCAAGTGGATCTACTCGTGGTCACCAAAGATTTATTTAACTATGGTGGCGAAGTATTGATTAACGATAAAAATGCCTACTCTGCTAGAATCAACAATATTAATTTTTTTGGAACTGGAAATAGTATTCAATTGATTCAAAATTTCGAAAACGAAAGAAACCCAAAGTCAGGATGGGGATACGATTTTGGTTTAAGCAATATTTTGGGCAGTTTCATTTCCATCAATGCCGGTGTGAATCAATTTGGGAATAATCTAGCCAACAATGTGTTATCTGCTAAGAAAAATTATATCAGTGTTCAAAGACCCCTACTACACCCTAATAGCAAATGGCTTGGCGGGATGGAATATTTGGAAACTGTAAATGAAAATGTTTTTCCTGGCAAATGGGATACCATTTTTGAACAACAATTAAACTATAATTTAAAGCACAAAGATATTTTGATTGGATACCAGTTAACAAGACAAAACAAACGTATCAAATTTAATGAATACAGGCAGTTCATTCAATTCAGGCATTTTGAAAATAATTTTATAGAAAGACCAATTGACTATTTATTGCAATTAGACAGAAACTATCAAAATCTAACAGCAAACTTTATTTCCTATACCCTGGTTCGGCAATCTGTTTATAGAACAAGGTATTTATATGGTTTAGGCAGGTATGAGGATTTACCCATTGGCCAATCCTTAACTTGGACTACAGGTCAATATACAATAGAAAAAGATAAAGCTGCCTATCTTGGTTTTAAATTTGAACAATATAAATTATCAAAAAAAGAAAATTATACGCATATTGTTGCCAATATCGCAAGTAGTTATATCAACAAGTCATTGCAAGATTTTAGATTCCTTACAAGCTTAGAGCAGTTTAGTAAATTAAAGTACCTGAATAATGGATTTGGCTATCGACAAATTTTAAACTTAAGCTTTACACAAACTTTGAAGAATAAATACAATGAAGCTTTAAGGATCAACAGTATTTATGGCATTCCTGAATTGAATAGAGAACAAATCAAAGGAGGCACGCGTTTATCGGCCAACTGGGAAACAGTGTTGTATAATAACCGTCCAATCTTGGGTTTTAAATCTGCCCCTTTTGTGTTTGGGAATCTTACTTATATCAGAACTATGGGCGACCCCATCTTAAAAGGCGATATCTATAGTGCCTTTGGCTCAGGCGTAAGAGTAAGAAACGAAAACCTTGTGTTTGGAACCATTGAACTTAAAGGATTCTATTTCCCAAGAACCAACCAGCAACTAAGTCCATGGAATTTTAGCCTCATTACCAATTTAAGATATAAGTACAATTCAAACATCGTAGAGAAGCCAAATTATGTTGAAATAAACTAATAATTAGGTCATTTAACCCAACCATTTAGGCCTAAAATTGTTATTTGTGTATGGTTCAAGCATATAATTTTTTAGCTAGCTGGCAGTTATTCCCAGAGAAATGTGATTTCGAATACCAAACAGTTCCAAAATCTGGTAATTACAAAATCGAGACTGTTTTAAATGGTCATCTTTTAAGTTTTAGCCACAATTGGGTGAACTTGGAAAACGATGCATTTTATGCGCAATACCAAGTCAACCCCAATGGTCAACCCATGGCTTTTGACAATACAGAATTAGCTAGTACCATTAGCGCCGAAATCAACAATGCATCTTGCTTGACCGTACAATTTTTTAAGGAAGATGCGCTCAGCCTTAAAGTGGTGCATGAAATTTTAGCAAACGGCTTTTTAAAAGTGACGCATGAGGGATTTAAAGATGACCAAAGCCCTTTTAAAAATATAGAAGTCTATCATAAGCAATTAAGCGTTTTACCCTATGCCTCTTCTGCAGGTAGCGTGGCCATTCGTCCTACAAAAGAAGGTGTCATTAAGCATAAGGCACTCTCTGCAATGGAGGATCAAACCAATATGCAGCTCAATCAAATTAAAGAGCAAATTGAATTACTTGCAAGACAAGCTCAAGAAATTCGTAAAAGAAAAGAATTGAGCATGATGATATACGAAGCAAAAATTAC
>Ga0315908_10002695_pt1 | contig 12906 bp, 12 predicted proteins | sample LakEriMetagenome_12_FD_203520 | JGI IMG/M metagenome (GOLD analysis project Ga0315908, IMG submission 203520) | Freshwater fungal communities from buoy surface, Lake Erie, Ohio, United States - Buoy 4 MA124 | ecosystem: Environmental > Aquatic > Freshwater > Lake > Lake biofilm | place: USA...
AGCTGTAGGATTTTTAAAATGCCGAGCTAATAAAGGCAATAAATGGGAAGGGAAGATTTCAGGACGGATAAAAGGAACCATCAAAATTTGAAAGCTATACTTCCATTCATCACCGTGGGGTTTGATTTTTCTGCCAAATTTTTCAAAGGCGACTAAATGAGAAATTTCATGAATTAATGTAATAAGAAATTTGTATTTATTCAAATTGGCATTTACGGTAATCTCATGTTTTCCATTTATACCTTTTCTATAATCGCCATGTCTAGTCACCCTTTCGTTAACAATTTTAAGATGAACTTGATTAGCTACGATTAAATCAAATACTGGTTTTACAGCGTGTTCAGGGATATATTTTGATAAAGTTTCGTTCAAGAAATTTGCTAATTATGGATTTGATGTAGTTACTTGTAGTACTTTACCGTTGTAGTATTTATTTCCTGTTAAGGTAAAATCAAATAGGTAATTGGCCATTTCTGTTGCCGATATATTGGCTTGGTAACCCGGAAAAGCTTCGGCTAACATCTCTGTTTGCACGGCTCCTAATGCCAAAACGTTGAAGGAAATACCTCTTTCTTTGTATTCTTCGGCGAGTAATTCTGAAAGGGTAATAACTGCGCCTTTACTAGAACTATAGGCTGATAATCCCGCAAATTTCAAACTACCTTGAATTCCTCCCATGCTGCTAATGGTAACAACATGGCTTCCTTTGGTAAGAAAAGGCAGGCAAACACGAGTTAAATTGGCAACTCCAAATACATTTACTTTATAGATGTTTTCAAATTCTTCGGATGAAGTTTCTTCGAATGGTTTCAATAATAAAGCGCCTGCATTGTGAACAACAGCATCAATTTTTTTCATTGAAGAAGTTAAAAATTGTTCTACTTGCTTCAAATCTTCCTTTTTCGACAAATCTATAGAGAGACAAGTAACATTGCTATTTTCAATTAATACTTGAGGCATATTTCTTGAAAGTGCTAAAACATGGTGACCGGCATTTGCAAATTGTAAAGCCAATTCTAATCCAATCCCTCTAGAAGTACCAGTAACTATTATGTTTTTCATGATGCTAAATTAAATAAAATTTGATAAATATTTTAAGGTTTTTGAATTTAGAATTTTTATTTTTTAAATATTTAAAATTATCTAAATCCTTTGCTTTTTTCAAAGTAATTCTAACCATAATTTCATATTTTTGACAAGGTTGAAATTAGTAAGTCTAAAATTCCTATCGAATTTCGGCTAATTTATATAAAAAAAAAATGGGACAGCCAGAAAAAGCAAAGTCAGTTTTAGAAGATATTAAAAATTAAATATTCATAAATAAGTTAAATAATGCGTACTCATTTTATAGCAATTGGAGGAAGCGCGATGCACAATTTAGCATTGGCATTGCATAACAAAGGATATCAAGTCACAGGAAGTGATGATGCTATTTTTGAACCCTCAAAATCCAGATTAGAAAAAAAAGGAATACTACCGGAACTATTAGGATGGTATCCCGAAAAAATTACCTCCGATATTGATTCCGTAATTCTTGGAATGCATGCGAAAGCAGACAATCCTGAATTGCTTAAAGCACAAGAATTAGGATTAAAAATATATTCTTATCCAGAATTTTTATACGAACAATCCAAGAATAAAACACGAGTAGTTATTGGGGGTTCCCATGGTAAAACAACCATTACTTCGATGATTTTGCACGTGATGCATTTTCACAATATTCAAGTAGATTATATGGTTGGTGCGCAATTAGAAGGGTTTGACACGATGGTTCATTTAACCGAAGAGAATGATTTTATTGTTCTCGAAGGAGATGAATATTTGTCTTCGCCAATGGATAGACGTCCAAAATTCCATTTATATCAACCCAATATTGCCTTGATTTCTGGAATTGCTTGGGATCATATTAATGTTTTTCCAACGTATGAAAATTATGTAGAACAGTTTGAAATTTTTATTAAAATGATTACCAATGGTGGAATTTTGGTCTACAATGAAGACGATTCAGAAGTGAAAAGAGTGGCAGAAGCAGCCTCAAATCCAATTCGTAAATTACCCTATTCAACACCAGATTATTCTGTAAAAGACGGTATTACCTTATTAGAAACTCCCGAAGGCGCCATGCCAATTGAAGTTTTTGGAGCTCATAATCTAAATAATTTGGCGGGTGCAAAATGGATTTGCCAAAATATGGGTGTTGATGAAGCTGATTTTTATGAAGCAATTGCCAGTTTTAAAGGAGCCTCCAAGCGTTTAGAAAAAATAGCAGAAAGCAAAACGAAAGTAGCTTATAAAGATTTTGCACATTCGCCAAGCAAAGTTTCCGCAACAACAAAAGCTGTAAAAGAACAATATCCAAATCGTACTTTAGTAGCTTGTTTGGAATTGCATACTTACAGTAGTTTGAATGCTGAATTTTTAAAAGAATATCAAGGCGCATTGGAATTTGCTGATGTTGCTGTAGTTTTTTATTCGCCAGATGCAGTTAAAATTAAACAGTTGGAAGAAGTGACGTACGATCAAATTGCCAAGGCGTTCAACCGCGAAGATTTGATTATATATACTAATCCAGCTGCTTTTAAGGATTATTTATTCAACATTAATTTTGAAAATTCAGCACTTTTATTAATGAGTTCTGGAAATTACGGAGGATTGAACTTTGACGATGTTAAAGCTTTGATTGAGTAATTAGCATAGGATTTTTTTACTTTTATTAAACGCCTTTAAACTTATTATACAATGGAAAATAATTCATTCCCAATCACAAATTGGTCGGAAGACGACCGCCCGCGAGAAAAATTAATGCTAAAAGGAAAAGCGGCATTAAGCGATGCAGAGTTGATAGCAATATTAATAGGTTCAGGGAGTAGGAAGGAAAGTGCCGTTGAATTAAGCCGAAGGATATTGTCAACGGTAGATAATAATTTAAATGCTTTTGGGAAATTATCATTGGCACAATTGGTAACTTTCAATGGAATAGGGCAAGCAAAAGCAATTTCAATTATTGCAGCAATGGAATTGGGACGGCGAAGAAGGGTAGAGGAAGCAGTAGAATTGAAAAAGATCACTTCGAGCAAGATGATTTTTGAAATGATGCAGCCCCTAATTGGAGAATTGCCTCACGAAGAATTTTGGATAATTTATGTCAATAATTCCAATGCGATGGTTTCAAAATCGCAATTGAGTAAAGGGGGAATTACTGCAACTTTGGTCGATGTTCGATTGATTTTTAAGAATGCACTAGAAATTGGTGCCACCGGAATTGTTCTTTGCCACAACCATCCATCAGGTGCTTTGAAAGCCAGTGAAGCCGATATTAAGATTACAAAGAAGATAAAATTAGCAGCTGAAAGTTTGGATATTACCATTTTAGATCATCTAATAATTACAGAACACGGATATTTGAGTTTTACAGACGAAGGTATTTTGTAAGCCAAATTCAATAGAAATTAATTATGAAAATAGACCATGTATTTTTTGATTTAGATCACACGCTTTGGGATTTTGAAAAAAATTCTGCCTTGGCTATCGAGACTATTTTCAATAAACATTCGATTGATGTCGATTTGTCTCTTTTCCTATTTCATTATGTTCCAATTAATATAAAATATTGGGAGTTGTATCGAGTGGATAAAATTACTCAATTCGAATTGCGTCTAGGAAGATTAAGAGACACGTTCCAATTGTTAAATTATGAAATTGATGATGAGAAAATATTATTTTTATCGGAAGAATACATTGAATATTTACCAAAATTCAATCATCTTTTTGACGGGGCAGTTGAAATTTTGGAATATCTAAAGCCAAAATACAATTTGCATATTATTACCAATGGATTTCAAGAAATTCAAGGGAACAAATTGAAAAATTCGAATATTCTACATTATTTCGATACGATCACCAATTCGGAAATGGCTGGAGTAAAAAAACCAAATCCTTTGATTTTTGAGTTTGCAATCACAAAAGCAAATGCCACTAAATCAAATAGTATTATGATTGGAGATTGTATTGAAGCTGATGTGAATGGTGCTTTAAATTTTGGTATGGATGCCATTTTATTCAATATTGATTCTTCAAAATCGTTTGATACTATTAAACAAGTTTCTCATTTATTAGAATTAAAAAAACACCTTTAAATTATGAAAAAAGTACTATTTTTACTACTCTTTTTTGCGACAAGAATCGTTTTTGCTCAATCCTTAAACGATTATAAGTATGCCATTGTTCCCTCCAAATTTGAATTTCTTAAAGAAAAAGACCAATACCGTTTAAATACTCTTACAAAATTGTTAATGGAAAAATATGGTTTTGTAACCTATTTTGATTCCGATGTTTTACCAAATGAATTGGCAGATAGTAATTGTAATAAAGTCTATGTTGACGTTAAAAGTAATAGTAATTTGTTCGTAACTAAAATGACCGTGGTTTTAAAAGACTGTAAAAATCTAGTTTTATTTACTTCCACAGATGGGAAAAGCAGAGAAAAAGAATTGCTAGTCGCCTATAATCAAGCGTTGAGAGAAGCTTTTAATTCATTTGACAAATTAAATTATAAATACAGTAGCAATGTGAATAGTAGTGTAAATAACAATGGCAATGACAAAAGCAATATTAAGTCTCCTAATGTAAATTCAAATCAAACCTTATTTGCAAAACCTTTAGGCGCTAATTTATTTCAATTATTAACAAACGATACAGACATTCCAAATTTAGTATTGACCATAGCCAAAACTAATAATCCTTTAATTTTTATTGTTGAAGAAGCAATGAGACAAGGAGTTGTATATAAAAATAACAATGAATGGATTTTCGACTATTATGAAAATGAAAAATTGATTTCTGAAAAATTAAATATTGTAAATTTTAATTAATACCCGTACTTATCTTTCCATCGGTTTTTTAAGAAATCACGAGTGCCATTTTCTCTAGTATTATCTCCCGGATTATATAGTTTTGTTTCTGAAATTTCATCAGGTAAAAACTCTTGTTCTGCAAAATTATTGGCGTAATCGTGCGAATATTTGTAGTCTTCACCGTAACCTAATTCTTTCATTAATTTTGTTGGAGCATTTCGCAAATGAATTGGAACAGATAAATCTCCCGTTTGTTTTACCATTTGTTGCGCCTCATTTATAGCCATATAACTGGCGTTACTTTTTGGAGAAGTAGCCAAATAAATAGCACATTGACTCAATAAAATTCTGCTTTCTGGATAGCCAATGGTGGAAACTGCCTGAAAGGTATTGTTAGCCATAATGAATGCCGTAGGATTTGCATTTCCAATATCTTCACTTGATAAAATCAACATTCTACGAGCAATAAATTTAACGTCTTCACCGCCTTCAATCATTCTCGCTAACCAATATACCGCACCATTAGGGTCACTCCCTCGAATCGATTTAATAAAAGCCGAAACAATATCGTAATGTTGTTCACCAGTTTTGTCATATAAAACTGTGTTTTGTTGCACTAACTGAAGTACTTTGTCATTGGTTATGATAATGTTTTCCTCATTAGAAGCGTTTATGACCAGTTCAAATATGTTTAAAAGCTTTCGGCCATCACCGCCTGAAAGCCTTATTATCGCTTCCGTTTCCTGCAAAACAATATTCTTTAATTTTAAAAGCCGGTCTTCTTTAATTGCTCTTTGCAATAAACTCTCTAAATCTGATTTTGAAAAGGCATTCAAAATATAAACCTGACTTCTTGATAACAATGCGGGTATCACCTCGAAACTTGGATTTTCCGTAGTGGCTCCAATCAAAGTAATCCAACCTTTTTCAACGGCAGCTAATAGGGAATCTTGTTGTGATTTGCTGAATCTATGAATCTCATCAATAAATAAAATAGGGTTATTTGTTGTAAACAATCCACCACTTTGTTTTGCTTTATCGATTACTTCTCGAATCGCTGCCACCCCAGAATTGATCGCGCTTAATTCATAAAAGGGCCTTTTAGATTCTTGAGCAATTATCTGTGCCAACGTAGTTTTTCCTGTCCCTGGAGGCCCCCACAAAATCAAGGAAGGAATATTTCCCTTTTCGATTTGTTGTGTTAATGAACCATTTGGTCCCACCAAGTGCAATTGACTTATATAGTCGGATAATTTTTGTGGACGAATTCGCTCTGCTAATGGTGCTTCCATATTAATTTGAAAATGCGATAATTTGGAAATTTGAAAATGAAAATCGCTTTACAAATTTAATTATTATATATCAAATTTGATGTAATTTTCAAATTATCTCATTTTCAAATTATCAAATTGCTACTTCAAATTTCTATGACAAAATTGCACTTACTTTTTTTGGTTTTATTTTTGATTACTCTTAAAGAATTTTAGAAATACATTTATGAACGACAACCATTTTAAATTCACACCTTCTGTTTTACTAATTCCATTTTTATTGGTTTTGGTGTTGTGGATTCTATTTTGGGTTGACATTCGTTTTCATTTTAATTTTAATCAATTCGGAATTTACCCAAGAACTTTCTCAGGATTAATAGGTGTTATTTGCGCTCCATTCCTCCATGGAAATTTAGAACACCTTTATAATAATTCCATACCACTGTTAGTATTATTAGCAGCTTTGCACTATTTCTACCGTGATCTATTTTATAAAATTTTAGTAAATGGTATATTAGTTTCGGGCTTAATTACTTGGTTTATCGGTCGTGAATCCATACATATCGGTGCGAGTTCCTTAATTTATGTTTTGGTGAGTTTTATTTTTTTTAAGGGAATTAGGACTAAATATTACCGATTGGTAGCGCTTTCTCTACTTGTGGTTTTAATTTATGGAAGTATGGTATGGTATATTTTTCCAAATATTAAAGATGGGATTTCTTGGGAAGGACATCTTTCAGGATTAATTACAGGCTTTGTTTTTGCCCTAATTTACAAAACGGCTGAATATAAAAAGCTTATAAAATACGATTGGGAACATCCTGATTACGATGCATCTGAAGATAAATTTATGCAGCGATTTGATGAAAATGGCAATTTTGTAAATCTTCCTATTATTGAAGAGGATCCTGAAAATCAAACTTATTACAATTCTAGTCAATCGGTAATCTACGAATTCAAAGAAAAAAAAACGGATTAAAACCTTCGTCTTAATCCATCTTGTATATACCTATTCAATTATTGCCTTTGTCGCACCGCTTCATATAAAAAAGCACCGCAAGCTACCGATACATTTAAAGAACCTATTGTTCCAAACATAGGTAATTTTGCTTTTTCATCTACAATTTTTAATACAGAAGGATTGACTCCTCGATCTTCAGATCCCATAATAATAGCAACGGGTTCATTAAGTGAAATATCATAAATACTCAGGTCTGTTTTTTCAGTGGCAGCTACGGTTTTAATTCCGCTTGCCTGAAGTAAAAAAATAGCGTCTTTAATGTGTTCTACTTTACAAATAGGAATATTAAATACAGCACCTGCAGATGTTTTAACAGTATCTCCATTGACTGGGGCTGCTCCCGATTTTTGAATTATGATCCCATTTACTCCAGTGCATTCCGCTGTTCTAATTATAGCCCCAAAATTTCTTGCATCTGAAATTTGATCAAGTATAAGAAACAATGGTTTTTTACCATTTTCAATTATGGTTTCTATTAAAGTTTCTAAATCATAAAATGAAATGGGAGAAATACTAGCGACTACTCCTTGGTGATTGTTAGGTGTTAGTCTATTTAATTTTTCTACAGGAACATAAGAGAAATTAGTATTATTTCTCTTCATCACTTTCATGAGGTCTTTCATTAATTCGCCTGAAATTTCTTTTTGAACAAAGACTTTGTCAATTTCTTTTCCAGATTGAATTGCTTCAATTATTGCGCGTATTCCAAATATTAGGTGTTCTTTTTCCATTTTGCAAATATATAAAAAAACCCCGGATGAAGAAGACGATCATTTTACTCTATAACTTCTTTTTCATTATGAAGTAAAAAAAGCTCATTTTCATGAATTTATATTTAAAATAAATTCAATTTTAGACTTAAATGCACTATTGAATTGGAGAGTTGAATTTTTTGATTTGTGCTACTGCCATTCGCGTAAACCATATTTAGCATGCCGTTTTTTGTGAGTAAACCAAATCCAAATCCTAAGCCAAACAAGTTGTCATTTTTAGAATCGGTGGCGTCAGAATAAAATCCGTAGTCTAAAATGGAATGTACATAAAGGTCAGATGCAACCAAATAGCGATATTCGGTCAACAAGGAACTGAAAAAATTTCCCTGTAGGCTATTTTCATTAAAACCCCGAATTGAATTGATCCCCCCAAAACGATACAACTCATTGATTATATATTGATCGCTTTGCAAGTAGTAATTCCGTGATTTTAAGTAGATACTATTTTTATTATTTAATAGTAAAGAATGACTGATATCGATGTTAGCAAAAAATTGCTGATAATTATTTGAATTGGAATAACGGGATCCATAACCGATTTTTGAACTTAATTTGGTTTTCTCAGGAAACAAAAAATCAGACTTATCAAGGTTTAGAAATTCGAAATTGGCGGTTACAAAGGTGTTGCTGTAATCTCTAAGAGTTGTACTATTGCTGTTTTGAATGTCGCTAGATTCGGCTGATTGGTAACCTAAATACAACCGACTATTATAGTTAAAAAAATACCCTACTTCTATAGCTGTTTTTGCATTTTGAAAAATAGTATCTTGTTTGTAAATATTCAAATTGGCTTTAATACCTATAGGACTTTTAAAAACATAAGGTACTTCTACACCTAAATTAAAAGTCTTTTGATTTCCGCTATCGCTTTTCCAGTATAGCGATAGGTTTTCTCCAGCATTCGTAATATTTACTAATAAAAGATCGAGATAACCGTTGAGTTCTAAATTGTTGTTCTTGTTATTTGAAAATCCCACGTAGCCATCGAATTTATTGGCTTTGGCTTTTTCAAGATATACGTAAATTTTGGTAGTGTCTTTGGTAAAAAGAATTTCAGGATATTTTATTTGATTGACAAATCGGAAATTGTCAAATGAGTTTTTGATTTTACTTAAATTTTCCTGGTTGAAGGTTTTGTTTTTATACAGTCGTAGTAGTTCTTTTTTATGACTTTCGGGGAATTTATCATATCCTTTAATGACAATAGAATTTAACATCCTAAAATTTCCTGGATCTAGAAATAACTCGGCGCAAAGAGAATTGTTTTTACTTTGGAAATTAACCAATTTCAATTTAGCTAGAGAATATCCCTTGGATTCCAATTCATTTAATAAAGTGTTTAAATAATTTTCGGTTTCACTAATTTTTACAATCAGCGTATCGCTTTTTTGGAACTCATTTGGAAGTAATTTTGAATTGGAATTTTTACCTATATATATATGTATAAAATCAGTTTTCCTTTTTAGATTAATTTGAAATAGAAAAGTACTGTCATTTACTTTGTTATTACTGGTAAGTTCAGAGCTAATGTAGCCCAATTTCATTAGTTTGGTTGAAACCAATTGAAATTCCTCAATTACCGCTTTTGCAGAAGCATGCTTGGTATTGTATCCAATAGAATCTATTATTTTATTTTCAAAATCAGCTGCGCTTGCAATTTTCAAATAGGTATTTTGTGCCCGAACGACATTAGTAGATAAAATTAGAAAGATAATTAAGATTGATTTTTTCAATTTGAGTTCCAATTCATGTAATAGAGTAACGTAAAAATAGTAAAATAGTATAATAAAATGCGGTGATTTTAAAATGCTTTGAAAATTAATGAATTAGGATTTGGATAAAAAAAAATAATTTGTATATTTGCAACCCCGTAAAAAGCGGGAAATTTAATATAAAGTAATTTTTAGTATTAATTATGCCAACAATTCAACAATTAGTAAGAACAGGAAGAACTCAGATAACTAAGAAGAGTAAATCGGTTGCTTTAGATTCTTGTCCTCAAAGAAGAGGGGTTTGTACGCGTGTTTACACTACTACACCAAAAAAACCAAACTCTGCAATGCGTAAAGTAGCGCGTGTACGTTTGACAAATGGTAATGAGGTAAATGCCTATATCCCTGGAGAAGGACACAATTTACAAGAGCACTCGATAGTATTAGTTAGGGGTGGAAGGGTAAAAGATTTGCCAGGAGTAAGATACCACATTGTGCGTGGTGCGCTTGATACATCAGGTGTAGCAGGAAGAACACAAAGAAGATCTAAGTACGGAGCAAAACGCCCAAAAGAAGTAAAAAAGTAATTTAAAAGCAGTTAGTAATTAGTCTAAATCTAAAAGCTAATAGCCAAAAAAGAAAACAATGAGAAAAAGAGCGGCAAAGAAAAGACCACTTTTACCAGATCCAAGGTTTAACGACCAGCTGGTAACCCGTTTTGTAAACAACTTAATGTGGGACGGGAAAAAATCAACAGCTTTCAAAGTATTTTATGATGCAATTGACATCATAGAATCAAAAAAGCAAGATTCAGAAAAAGCAGCATTAGAAATCTGGAAAGATGCTTTAACTAACGTTATGCCTCACGTAGAAGTACGTAGTCGTAGAGTAGGTGGAGCTACATTCCAAATTCCAATGCAAATCAGACCAGATAGAAAAATTTCTATGGCAATGAAGTGGTTAATACTTTATTCTAGAAGAAGAAATGAGAAATCTATGGCTCAAAGACTAGCGTCAGAATGTTTAGCTGCGGCTAAAGAAGAAGGTGCTGCTGTTAAAAAGAGAATGGACACTCACAAAATGGCTGAAGCAAATAAAGCATTCTCACATTTTAGATTTTAATAAATAAAGAAATGGCTAGAGATTTAAAATACACAAGAAACATAGGAATTGCTGCTCACATTGATGCTGGTAAAACAACAACTACTGAGCGTATATTATTCTACACAGGAAAATCACACAAAATTGGTGAAGTACACGATGGTGCTGCAACAATGGACTGGATGGCACAAGAGCAAGAAAGAGGTATTACAATTACTTCTGCTGCTACTACTTGTGAATGGAATTTCCCAACTGAACAAGGTAAAGTATTACCTGAAAGTTTACCGTACCACTTTAATATTATTGACACCCCGGGTCACGTGGATTTTACCGTTGAGGTAAACCGTTCATTACGTGTATTGGATGGGTTGGTTTTCTTGTTTAGTGCAGTTGATGGTGTTGAGCCTCAATCGGAAACTAACTGGAGATTAGCTGATCAATATAGAGTTCCACGTATGGGATTCGTAAACAAAATGGACCGTCAAGGTTCTAATTTTTTGAATGTATGTCAACAAGTTAGAGACATGTTAAAATCAAATGCTGTTGCAATCACTTTGCCAATTGGTGAAGAAAATGATTTCAAAGGAGTAGTTGATTTAGTTAAAAACCAAGCTATTGTATGGCATGACGAAACTCAAGGGGCAACTTTTGATATCGTGCCTATTCCAGAAGATATGTTGGCTGAAGTTAAAGAATACAGATCTATCCTTATTGAAGCGGTTGCTGATTATGATGAAAACCTTTTAGAAAAATTCATGGAAGATGAAGATTCTATTACAGAGGAAGAAATCAATATCGCATTAAGAGCGGCTACAATGGATATGGCTATCATCCCAATGATCGCTGGATCTTCATTTAAAAATAAAGGAGTTCAATTCATGTTAGATGCGGTATGTAAATATTTGCCATCTCCAATGGATAAAGAAGGAATTGAAGGTATTCACCCTGATGATGCTGAATTATTAGAAGAAGACCAAACTAAAATTTTACGTAAGCCAGATGTTAAAGAGCCATTCGCTGCTTTGGCATTTAAAATTGCTACTGACCCATTCGTAGGTCGTTTGGCTTTCTTCCGTGCTTATTCTGGAAGATTAGATGCTGGTTCTTATGTATTGAACACTCGTTCTGGAAATAAAGAAAGAATTTCTCGTATCTACCAAATGCACGCTAACAAACAAAACCCAATCGATTATATCGAGGCAGGTGATATTGGAGCGGCAGTTGGATTTAAAGATATCAAAACAGGAGATACTTTGTGTGATGAAAAACACCCAATTATCCTTGAATCAATGAAATTCCCTGCGCCAGTAATTGGTATTGCAATTGAGCCAAAAACAAAAGCTGACGTGGATAAAATGGGTATGGCTTTAGCTAAATTAGCTGAAGAGGATCCTACTTTTACTGTTAGAACTGATGAGGCTTCTGGTCAAACTATTATTTCAGGAATGGGAGAGTTACACTTAGATATTCTTGTAGATAGAATGAAACGTGAATTCAAAGTTGAAGTAAACCAAGGAGAACCTCAAGTTGAATATAAAGAAGCTTTTACAAAAACAGCTACTCACAGAGAAACATACAAAAAACAATCTGGAGGTCGTGGTAAATTCGGTGATATCGTATTTACATTAGAACCAGCAGATGAAGTTGACGGTAAAATTCCAAAAGGATTACAGTTTATCAACGCGGTTAAAGGGGGTAACGTTCCTAAAGAATATATTCCTTCTGTTGAGAAAGGTTTCCGTGAAGCTATGAAAACTGGACCTCTTGCAGGATATCAAGTAGATAGTTTGAAAGTAACTTTAACTGACGGATCTTTCCACCCTGTGGATTCTGATGCCCTTTCTTTTGAATTGGCAGCTAGAATGGGTTACAGAGAAGTTGCAAAAGCAGCTGGAGCTATAGTTCTTGAACCTATCATGAAAATGGAAGTGATTACACCTGAAGAAAACATGGGAGATATCGTAGGTGATATCAACCGTCGTAGAGGTCAAGTGAATGACATGGGAGACAGAAATGGAGCTAAAACCATTAAAGCAGATGTGCCATTATCAGAAATGTTTGGTTATGTAACCACATTAAGAACATTATCTTCTGGTAGAGCAACCTCTACAATGGAATTTTCACACTACGCTGAAACACCAGCAAATATTTCAGAAGCAGTTATCAAAAAAGCAA
>Ga0315908_10002696_pt1 | contig 12902 bp, 7 predicted proteins | sample LakEriMetagenome_12_FD_203520 | JGI IMG/M metagenome (GOLD analysis project Ga0315908, IMG submission 203520) | Freshwater fungal communities from buoy surface, Lake Erie, Ohio, United States - Buoy 4 MA124 | ecosystem: Environmental > Aquatic > Freshwater > Lake > Lake biofilm | place: USA...
TTTTTTTATATTTTAATTCAAATTATTTTTTGTTTTTTATAATTTATTTATATATAATACTTAAATCAATGTAAAATTTTTCCCCTTTAAAAACAGCAAATTGGTAAAACAATCAAACAAATAATAATTATAATTCTAGTAAATAATAGATATTTAATTTGAATGAAAAAATATCTAATTTAAACTTAGAAATAAATGGCTAGAAATAAAATTAAAAGCTGAATCATGAATTTAAATTAAAATAATTGGATGAAAAAATAAAAAAAAATAGATAAATTGAAGAAAGTAGATTTAAAAATATTTAAGAGAATTTACAGTAAATAAATGAAAACGTTCATGGTGAAAAAGTTGCTAGAGAAATGTTAGAAGAAAGAAAATAAAAAGAAATAAAATTAATAGAATAATAATTAAATTTACAAATAAATTAAGAGAAGTAAAAGATAAAATAGAAATGTTTTGAAATGGTTTAAAAAATAGATGATAAGAGTAATGCAATAAAGGTAGAAATAATTAAGGAAAGAAAAATTAGAGAGGAAGAAGAATAATAAACATATCATGAAATTGTTGATGAAATAACATCAATTAGACTAGAAATTGAGCAATTCAAAAGTTAAAAGGAATTTGTTGTTTAGGAAATTATCACAAAAATGGGAAGCCAAATTGTTAGTATTTAAGATACTATTTAATAAGAAAAAAAAGTATTTAATTCTAATTGATTTTTTAATTTAAGCAAAGGGAAATCAATTAAATGAACATGATTAAAACATTAGATGATCTTGATTTTATGTTATGTTAAGAGTTAAATGTATTTTTTTTATAGCATTATATTTTTTTAGAATGAAAAAAAAGCGAGAGAAGAAAATGAAGAGATTTTATTAAAATTATTAGAAGATACTTGTTAAAAAATAGAAATGGGGCTTAAATATTGAAATTAATAATTTTTAATAATTATTTATATATTATTTTATTTATAAATATCTATAAATATCAAAATAATAAAGATATCCATGGAAAGTGAAAATAAAAAATAATATAATTAAGATGAGATTCTAGATGAATTATTAAAAAGTTGTAATTTTTAAAATTCAAAAAGAAAATTAGTTTTAGATTAGTTATGGAACCAAGAACCAATTATAAATAAAATTAAATAAATAGAAATAGTATTAAAAAAATAGATTAATCAAAAACAAAGTAATGTAATAATAAAGAAAATTTAAAAAATAATAAAAGATATATCAATAGATTAAGTAGAATAATTATTAGAAATAGTATTTGAATTATTAGGAAATAAAAAGGTAGAGAATACAAAATATGAATAAAGAATAAAGAAGATAATAATGGAATTAAAAGAGAAATTCAAACAATAAGTTAATAGTAAAATGAGTTAGAAAATGAAGAATCTAAAGATATTTAGTAAGATAATAAAGATGTTCAGTGACAATACAGAAATGCAGAAAATATTTAAGAATTTAGTGGAAAAAGAAATAAAGGATAATATTTTGATAGCGAATAGAGAATCAAAACACATATTCTATGATGAATATATTCAGTATATTGATTAAGGAATAATTGATTCATTAATAATGCCTGCAATGAGTAAACTTTTGAAGCGGGCAGAGAGCAATGTCAATTTACTTCTAGATTTTCTTATATGTTATAACAATTATAATAATAAAAACAATAATAATAAGAATAACAAATTGAATTTTGATTGTTTATGCTCTGAAATAGTGCTGGAAATCTTCAGCTACTCTTCAACAGAATATAAAGACTAACAAATCAAATCAGCTTAAATTCTTTTGAGTAATTCTGAGTCAAATCATCAAACACTAATCTCAAATATCACTAACAAAATAGTGACATCAAATTAAGAACAGAAAAAATTTAATTATTTTTCACTTCTTCCAAATCTAGTTATTGATTAAGCCACTGCTTAACAAGTGCTCAATATTATTGTTTAAAACATTTCATCCTTCACTTTTGAAGAATTCATTCCAATTATTAATTAAATATTATCATGCATTCTTCAACTTAAACTTAAAAATAATGATTTTAAGTTAAATTTTAATATTTCTCTTGATTAGTTGAATAAAATAAGTCCTAATAAATTATAATCTTTGATTGTCTGTAATATAGTTGCTAAGTTGATTTCCTTTGATAAATAATAGGTTGAAAAATCTATTATTTAAGAAATTATTAATAGGAATGTTTTTAAACAATTAAAAGAAGTAAACAAATTGATTACTAATTATTAATTATTGTTAAGTGGATTAAATGTCTTTATAGAATTTGAGCATGATTAATAGGAAATTATTAAATTGGCTAATTTGTTATTTGAACCTATGATTTATATGAACTCCTTTAAATTTTATGAAAAAATAAATTAATTTTAATGCAATTAGTGGTTTTATTATATGTTCTAAATAATATCCAAAGTTAACTATAATGATTTTTCATTACAATAATAGTTTTTAATAGCTAACTCTTTTATAAACACAATATTGAATGAAAATATGAAATATTAAACTTTGCTTTAATATTTCTAACCTGCTTTTTAAAATCACTAATTGGCTTCAAAATTCAACAATGTTTTAATAACTGGATTATTTATTTCTAATTATTATAATATTATCCTAGATGTTAAAGATTATAAAAAATAATAAAAAATTAATAAACTTTCTTAAATTATCAATTTAAATTAAGAATTTATTAATCAAGAATCCTTTGACGGATTTTAACTTTTCATGTATTTTATTGCTATTTAAAAAAATATCATCAAAATAGAAAACAAATAAAAATAATTAGAATTTATTTATAATTATTTGTTTTTAAATATAAATGATGATTAATAATTGAATGTTTTTAATTCTTTAATTTATATTAAATAATATTAATATATTTTTGAAACAGAAAAATTATTTTGCAAAACAAATCTTTTAAGAGATGAAACAATTTTATCATTTTTTGAAAATAATCAAATTTTATAATTTTAATAATTGTTTATTCAATTTATAGATTAATAAATTTCAATTTTGTCTAATTTAGGTTTTAAATATAAATAAATAAAGATTAAGACTCATACTTAAAATTTTAAAGAAATAAAAGAAGAATAATTAAAAAATTAAAAAATGGGAGATTTTTATGATGAAGAAACATTAAAACTAAAGGAAATATCAGAATAAAAATAGAAGCTTTGTCATTTTCTACATATAATTGGATCATTTATAAAAAAAACATTTAAGATATAAGAAGGAAAAGATATATTTTTAAAAAGAATCTACAAGAAAATGATATAATTGATAAAAGAAGATGAACTTTTTTATAATTTAGGATATTAAATATTAGTAGAGTTATTTGAAAACGATTAAGAAAAGAGAAGATATAAGTATACACTAAGTGAATATGTTATAGGAATGAAAGATAAGTAATAATAGTTAAATCAATAATAAAATGAAGAAATAAATAGATTTTTAAGAGAAAGTAACTAGGAATTAGATAAAATAAAGAGCTAGGAAGAACTTTAATTTATGTATGAAATAGCCGAATATACAGTGCAGAGCGAAGACTGTGAAATAAACAGCAAATAACAGTCAATAGGGATAATAAACAGAATAATAAAGAAAGATAACCGATTCAGTGGTAAATCAGTAGATACAGTATTAAGTTAAGCAAACAGTCTGAGTGTATTTAAAGAGACTCATATATTATTAGAAGAAGCATTAAACTAAATGTAAGGATAATAGTAATCTCATTATATCCAATACTTATTGAATTAGTTATTATTGATTAGTGATGCAGCTCAATAATTGTTTTTGAAAATGGCTATTAAATTTTAGGGATTCACTAATAATCTAGATATTGAGCTGAAAATCACAGTATGTAAATAAGCTGATTTCAGTTAAGAAGTGTAAATATTGGCAAATTAAGCTCTTACATTCATTAGAGATAATAACTATACTATTGAATAGATCAACTGTTTGAAAATTAGTGAATTATTGTTGAATAGTAGAGAACATCAGTAATAATGGCTATCCATTCTCTTCTACAAAATTAAATCCAATTCAGAGCTAGTTTAATCCATATTCTAATAAAGTATCAATCAAATAAATGTTAAGACTGAAGATTAATTATTTTATTTCATTGATTTCCTAAATGTATTTATGAATGAAGTTCCTGAAAAGTTTAAAGAGCAGTCTTTGAAAATTTTATTAGGAAATTGTTGTGAGAATGATTCGTAGATTTAGCAATAAGCAGTGGATTGTGGAATAAAATTTATTTAAATTTATATTTAGACTGATACTTAGTAACTTATTTCTGTAGTAGATTTTTATCTCAATTCTAAAACTATCTCTTAGACTATTTAAATTTCAGCAATGGTGTTATTAGCCAGTTGTGGAAAATATTTATAGACTAATTACTCAACCAAAATGCAATAAATATCATCTAGAATAGTGGATATTTTATTAGAAAGTGAAAGCAAAAACACTCAATTATCAATAGCTAAATGTTTACCTAATATGATAATATTTTTCAATAATGCTAATTAAACAATAGTAAATAGTATAAAAGAATTAAGAGAGTAAGTGAAGAATCTTAAGAGCAATAGAATAATAGGATTATCATACATGATAGCTAGTTTAATAAAGGGATTAGGAGTAAAATAAATGGAGGAAGTTAAGTTGATAGAATAACTTTCAGAAATGAAAGTTCATGTGAAAATGTACTTGATAATGAGTTTATAGGAGATGATGGGGAAGTTATTGGAACCAGTTGTAGATAAATTACTGATTATGATAATATAAGGATTTGGAGAGAATGATTAGAAAGTTAGATCAGTGGCATTAGAGTGTGCAAAGAATTGCATGGAGAATCTGTCAGCTTATGGAGTTAAGAAGGTGTTGCCTGTACTTTTGAAGGAGTTGGAGGAAGGATCAGGATGGAGATCTAAAATTGCCAAAATATGGGCGTTGGGTAATATGGCATATTGTTCACCAAAGTAGTTGTCTAATTGTCTACCCATCATTGTCCCTAAGTTGAGTGATCAACTCACAGATACTAATCCACAAATCAGGGATGGAGCTAATCAAGTATATAATTTATATTAAATATATTAAATATTATTTTATTATAATATATTTATATATTATAAATATTAATTCAATAGGCATTGAAAGTAATAGGAAGCACGATAAAAAACCCAGAAATATCGGAAATAATAGATATTTTGATTAAATCTTTATCTGACCCTTTCTATGAGAATCAAAAAGGTCTTAATGTGCTTCTAAAGACTACATTCGTTCATTACATCGATATTCCTGCCCTATCGTTAGTAGTTCCAATCATCGAATATGCCCTAAAGAGTAGAGATAGTGAAAAGAAGCAGGATGGAGCAAGACTAATTGGGACAATCACGACTCTAATAAAGGACAGTAAAGACATTCTGCCATATTTAGATGCTCTCCTTAATGGACTCCTTATTGCTCTTAATGATCCTGTAAGTGAAATCAGGTCATTGGCAGCCAAAGCCACTGGAGTTATTGCCAAAAAGTTATCTCGTCAAAATTGTGATCCTCTTCTTAATAGATTATATTCTGTACTCAATAATCCTGACTCTACCAGTATTGAGAGAGCAGGAGCTGCCTAAGGATTAGCAGAAACCTATGGATAGCTAGGACAATAGTACTTTGATAATCTTTTGCCTTTCCTAATAGATAAATAATGCTCATCTAATCCTAGGATTAAAGAAGGCTATTTAGGAATATTTATGTATTTGCATTTGGTCATGGAGTAAGGGGTGGAATATTACTTATAAGATATTTTGGATTAAGTGGTATAAGCAATTAGTGATTCTGATGAGTAATTGAGGGGGTTAGGTCAAAGAGTCTTTAAGGCATTTATAAAGACTTATGGAGATAGATAGAGTGATCTGTTATTATCCAGAGTTAAGGAAGGTTTATTCAGTAATGATTATCATAAAAGGTTGGCATGTTGTTCTTTATTGGGTGAACTTATTGCAGTTTTGAAGAGAAACAAAGCCAATAGTCAATAGTTCTATGAGAGTCTCATTAGCATTTACATTCTAAGGGGAGATATTCATCAGAAAGTAGTAACTGAAGCTACAAATGTTTGGAAGGCATAAGTCGATAATACTCCTAAAACTCTTAAGAGTTAGTTATCAAGTCTATTACAAAAAATAGGAGAATTATTGATGAAGCAAGACCAGATCACTTTATGTGCTTAATAAGCTTTAGAAGAATTCAGTACTAAGTATGGAGAGGCTTGGATTAATGAGATAAATGAAATCCTGTTAGGATTTATAAACTCTAGTGTGAATGTATTGAAGGAAAATTATGATTCAAACATGAGTTAACAACTGAGAGGAGTGTTTGAGACTTTGAATGTGTTTTATTCAAAATGTTAGAAAGAAACAGTGAGCAAGTCAAGCTAGCACTTCATTAAAATGGTCCAAATCTTCTAGAAATAAGTCTTAAAACAATAGAGTTGTCTCAATAGTTAGGATTAGTGCTTTATTGTCAATATTGTTGTCTCATCTATCAATACTTTTATTGAAAGAGTCGGTAATCAAGACTATCTTGATTTACTCGTTAGACCCTTCTTAGTTGATTTGGATTCCTAGGACTAAGAATAAAATATTATTTCTAACTTGCTTAAGCTGGGAGGCAAGAAAGTCAGGAAATATATCATTCCTTTCATCTTCTAAGAACCTTTGTCATTAGAAAGGATTGAAATCATCACCAATAATGCTCAAGATCTAGCTAAGGATCTTTATAATAAGCATCAACAGACTGAAAATGTTATAAGCAGTTTATATTAATAGTTGAATAACTCTAATATTGAACAAAATATCATTTACTGTCTTCAACTTCTTTCTGTTAATCTTAATAATGAAAATGCATGCTTGTTTTTGGATAACTCTTTAGAAGTTTTAAGAGAACAAGGTATTGAGAATTAAAAAATAATTCAAAGCATTTTGGAAATTTTGCAGTTCTTTTTTAATAAAGGAGATTTCTAAATATAGGATTAGGCTGATGAAGTAATGGAGTTGTTTGTACCTATTCTTTTGGAAAGCAAATAACAACAGACTATTGAATTGTTGCAATCTACATTCAAGGCCATCTTGACTGTAAGGTCCAGAGAGGAATCATTTAATATGATTCATTGTTTGTTAACCAACTTCTAAATACTCTTGAATTATGATTATGATTAGGATGATGATAATGAGAATGAAGATAATGAAGATAATGAGGATAATGATGATGAGGATAATGATGATTAGGATAATGATAATTAATAAGAAAAGTATTCAATTTTAGGACTCAACAATAAGGATTGTCTTGAACCTTATGTAGATATTTTGGTTAGTAGTTTAGCATTTGGTTCAGTAGAAACTATTGAAGTTACTATTGATTTCTATTAGATTCTATGCAAATTCTCACATCCTTAATATTTGAATTAAGTTATTTTTAAATTGCTGGGACCTCTTATCAGAGTAATCAATTACAATTTAGAAAATTATTTAAAGATTAAACTTTTAAAGTTATTAACCAAATTACAATCCTTAAATCTTGAATTCACAGTTTATAATGTCCCATTATAATATTCTCTTATTAAAGGATTAAGAGAAACTTAAGATACATAATTAATTAAGTTATAAATTAATGCTCTTATTTATGTTCTCAATTAATCTATCAAACCAAAATAGTTATATTAATAAATTTTTCATGAATTTATTAAAACAAAAAACTAAAATTACATTGTTTTTATTTATAATCTAATTAAAAAAAATAAAAATTATAAGCTTGATAATTTATAAAAATAAAATTTGATTTAGTTTTTGTAAAATTAAGATAATTTTAACTTATTATGTAAACAAATTTTAATAATTTTAGATAAAAATGTCAAATTAGCAAGAGAAAAAGGTAAAATATAAGGACTTTTGTTAAGCTAAAATAAAAAAGAATAAGAAATAAAAAGTTTTGTAAAATTACTATCTAATTAATTTACAAATTTAAAAAACAGTTCAGATAGGTAGGAAGATAAAATGCATTATCAATATTTATTTATTAATGAATTTATTGGATTTATTTATGTTTCTGAAGATGTAAATTTATTATCACAATTATTTATATAGATAAAGATAATTTTAGATAAATAATTGAAAGAAATGATGGAATAAACTATAATTTAGTTAAATAATAGAGATCTTGTAGACAATTTATGCATGTAAATTCTAAGAGCGTTAGCGAATAATGAAGAAACAACTAAAAGTTACTTCGATTTAGAATTCATTAATAAAATATCAGAAAAGTGGGTAAATGATAACTTAATTATGGAATCAATAGAAAAAATACAAACATTATTAGAGGACTGATTTATTTTATATTTATATTATATTAAATATTATTATATGATGCTTAATAATAATATAGGTGAAAGAAAAAAGATAAAATTTTCAGTTTAATACGTTTATTTTTCAGAAGAGTCTCATTTAACTCTTTTTCCAAAGGTGTCCTACGTATAGTCATCATTTCCATTATTAAATATGACAGTATAATATTATTAACATTAAATATTGAAATCAAGATGATTTATAAAAGAAACAACCATTTTGAATTATGGGATATGTTAAATTAAATATTATTATTATTATATTTTTATATAGATTATATTCAGGTTATAGATCTTGATAGTTTTCATGAGAGATAAATCTCCAATCAAACCGTCCTAATTTAATCATCATGGAATATAAATATATTATTAAATTATATCAGCAATTAAAGTTGTTCTCATGACAATCGATGGTGTCAGAAATTATACATCATTTAAATATGAAATTATTAATATTTATTTATATATCAGACACTTCTAAGGAAATGCACCTACATGGAAATAAGGGCAAAGTTTATCTTCACGTAATGGATTAGAAAAAGATATAGTATAAAGAGTGGAAAATGGTTTAATAAAATATATGGGATAAATTATTATAATCATATATGAAAGGATTTATATAAAGGATTAAGGAACTACTATTTATTAATTACAAGATCCTTATTATTTTATAGTTGAATGATGGTCCTGATATTCAATGGTTTGAGGGAATATCCAGTGTTTTTGGTATTAAAGTATGTCCTTAGAATGAAATAATACTTAGTATAGTTATTAGCACTGACATTGAGTTCATATTTGATCATTTTAAGAAATACTCGCTCCATCTCGTTAATGTCCTTAGTGGAGTACTAGGGAAAGGCCTATGCAAAATTATCATTCTCATAAGATTGATCATCCCATACCTTCGATGCGATCATCAATGAAATCATTAATAGTTTTCTCCAATTATTAGGATAGATCTAAACATTTGGAGTGTATTACAATAGTTTATCCAAATAGAATAGACTAACAATTACTACTTCTTTCTCCATTTTGCACGTTGTCATTACATGTTTTATTTGGTTCCAGATGCTTTCCACTTTTGGCATGCAGTCTAATTTTGTATCTGAGGGATTCTCTATAAAAGTCATCATAAATTAGTATATTATGTTTTAAAGTTCGCTCTCTTCTTTTTCCTATTCGGGATTCTTTTTCTTATATAGACTTATGTTCTGAACATAATCTTCTGAATCAAATGAGCTTAATAGACTCGACTAATCTGTTTGTTTTTGTTCAAATTAACTCATTGTTAAGTTTTATTGTGATGTATTATTATTAAATTCATTTATATTATTCTCTATTATATTTTTATTTAAATGACTTTCTCTTAAAATTTTTTCTAAATCTTATCTTGAATTACGCATTTAAAACTAAATTTATTTTTTGAATTGGTTTTTAATGACCTTTAATTCTAACAAATTACTTATATCACTATTTTCTATTGTCATTTCACTTATTCTACATAAACTATTTTTTAAATTTACTTTATTAATTTATTGATATTATTGATTTATATATTATTCAATATTTATATTTTAATTGTTATTATTTATTTCCTTTTTATCTTTTTTTTTTTAATTATCTTGTTATTTATTATTTATAAAATTGTATCTATAATTTTAAGTAGAGAAATACTGATATCCTTATTAAACTAATTTATAAACTGCACATGCTAAACAATAACTCATTTCTTCAATATCTATATTTATTATTGTTGATCTTAATTTCCCGTTATCAAAAGATTGATACATATTTTATATTTTTTCCATTTATAAATCTATTTATAATATTTCTTTAATGTATTTTTATTCTTAATTTGAAACGTCTTAATTCATTTTTTTGTTTAAAAATTTAAAAAGCTAATTCTTATTTGATTCTATAAATTTATCATTTATTTATGAATTCTAAATAATATTTGTATTGTAATTATTTAATTTTTTATTATTTTGACCTTCATTTTTTATTTTTATTAACTAGTTTTTATTTTATGATATTATTTAATTATTATTTTATTAATTAGTTGTTTTTATAGATAAAATTTAATTATTTTGCATATTTTAAGCTTTTTGACTTTAATTTTTTGTCTATTTTGAAATATTTATTTTGTCTAAATTATTAACTTTATATTAATTTTGTTAAATAAATTATTCTTTAATATTATCATCCTAATAAAAATTAGAAATCGAACTTTAATATTTCATAACTATTTAATCAATTACTTAATTAAACTCTTTAGTGTCTTCATCTTCACTACTTTAAATATATTAAAATTCAAAAATATTATTTTAAAAGACTTTTAATTAATTGGAATTGTTTTCAATATTATTTTTTTAAACTTTATTAATCTATTTATTTATATTAGTATTTCTAGCTGTTTATTAAGATAAATTATTATTATTGCTTACATTTCTTTAAGCTATTTATTAAGTTTAAGGTTTAGAATTTTACAATATTCTTGGTTTAATTATATGAGTATTATTAGAATTAGGGAGATTGTTAATATTATTAATTTTATTATTATTATTATTACTATTATTATTGTTACTATTATTAACATAGTAATTGTTATTATTTTTCTCTTTCATAATAACAGGAGAGTTTTATGAAATATTATTTTAACTAACACTATTTTATTAAAAAGTAGGTATAATCTAAATAAAATAATTGATTAAATAGTTAAATTTATATATGATTTACCTATTTTATTTAAGAAAATAGCATTTTTAACTTAGTTGCATGGCCAGGAAGTACATTAATCTCTTAGAACAAAGATTAGATTTACTTTTGTTTTAATTAAGCTAGTTTAATTAAATCATATCCGTAGCCTCTGCTCACTAATTATTTTGTGTATTGTTATAAATTATAAAGTTTTAAAATTCAAAATAAAGGAATCTACATAGGATCTTGTTTTTCATGTTAATACAAATTTGAAAGAACACTTCTTTCACTTTTTTCTTCAAATTGCTGTTATTATTAATTACTATTCATTTATTATTATCCATTATGAATTTTTAAATTTTGGTTAGTACTTATACTTTCTTTTCTTAGGTGACTTCCGTTTATATTAGTATTATTTGATATTCCATTTTTATTATTAATACTTATTGAATTACTTTTTTAAACTGTAGATTTTGCATTTACTATTTTCTTATTGTAGCTTTTCTATTTTTAATTTTCTTCCCACTTCTTCATAAATTAAATTTTATTTATTTTATATGTAAATTTTAAAATATATAATTAATAATATAATATTATTACGTAAAAATTAACATAAAATTTATAATATAAAAAATTAAAAACAAAATAATAGCTATTCAATTATTTTATTACGTATCAAATAAAATAATTTATAGGAATAAAAAATAATTTTAAAAATATCCTTATTAAAAATATTATAAATAAAAAAAGTATCAATAATTATTACAATATATAAAAATAAATAAAATTATAATAGATGGAATAATACTAATATTTATTTAAAATAATATTGATAGGAGATTCAAATGTAGGTAAAAGTTCAATAATGCTTAGATTTACGACAAATCGTTTTAAAAACGTGGAATATGAGCCTACAATAGGAGTGGAATTCGGTTCAAAAATAATATAAACAAGTTAAAATTTAAATGTGAAATTACAACTTTGGGATACAGCAGGATAAGAGTCTTTTAGATCAATAACAAGAAGTTATTACAGAAGTAGTATCGGAGCAATATTGACATTTGATTTGAATTGTTAAAAGAGTTTCGATAATATTTTTCATTGGTTGTAAGAAACTAATAGTTATGGTCATGATAAAATTTAGTTTATTTTAGTGGGAAATAAATCTGATTTAGAGCAATAAGTTTCTCAAGAACAAATTGATGAATTTGTTACAACTCACTAAATCCAATACTTTCAAACAAGTGCTTTGACTTCCCACAATATCGAAGCTGTTTTCAGTTAAATTACTGAACTTATTTATTCTAAAATTCTCGATGGCACTATTGATCCAAACAAAGTACATTCTTTATATTATTAAAGGATAATTGTGGAATTAAAACTATTAAACCTCAAAATATAGGAAGTAACAATATGTTTAGTGTTACTAATGATACTTAATCTAACACTAAAAATTGCTCATGCTGATTTTATATGTTTATTTTTATTATAACATAATTAATTAGTAATAAAATAATCTAATTTTATTATTATTCTTAAATAATAAAAAAAAACTATTATTTTTTATAAATTTTAATATTTGAAATGAGTATAAATAATAGAAATATAATATTACAATAAAAAAAAGAATAAAAAGTAATAATACAACTAATATAATTTAAATTAAACAAAGAATATGATCGAAAATAGGTATTTAGAACGTAACAGAAGATTATTAGAAGAAGAACAAAGTAAAGGTCTAAGTGTTGAATACTTAAAAAGGCTGCTGCGATCAGATTAGAAGACTTATTATAGCA
>Ga0315908_10002697_pt1 | contig 12901 bp, 12 predicted proteins | sample LakEriMetagenome_12_FD_203520 | JGI IMG/M metagenome (GOLD analysis project Ga0315908, IMG submission 203520) | Freshwater fungal communities from buoy surface, Lake Erie, Ohio, United States - Buoy 4 MA124 | ecosystem: Environmental > Aquatic > Freshwater > Lake > Lake biofilm | place: USA...
TGACTTGATAGATGGGGTAAGAATATGAAGTGTGTGAATGGCCATGAAAATACAGATGCCGCAAGGTTCTGCGGAACCTGTGGACAGGGAATGGCTTCTTCAGCAGGTGGCTCATCAGGTTTCTCTGGTTCTGTAGGCGCCGGGCATTACCAAAGTCCAGGGATTTCAGTTCAGACTTTAAAAATAGGTTTGGTGAATGATCTCAAAGCCCATAGGCATTCAGGTTATCCCACAACTCTTCAGTCAATTCTAGGAATGGTCAGCGGTGCTCTGTTTGCGGCCGCCATTTTTTATCTTTCAGTTGACGCAGTTGACTCAAGTGGGTCTGACTCGCCGTATGCAGGGGGGGTTTTCTGGTCAGCATTGGGATGTGTGGGTCTGTATCTCCTCGTGAAGTTCGTTAGTTCGGATCTCATTGTCGGAGCGACAACAGCGTTTGTGCCCCTTGCGGCGTTCTTGTCGCTCTTCTTGTTTGGTACTTCAATTGAAGACGGGAAGATTGGTTTGGCCCTTTTTCTGTTGGGAATCGGCTACGCCGCAGCATGGGCATTACCAGTTCTTCGAGGCCGACCATCTCTTCTAACATCAGCCTTGTTGACCTCTGGCTTTGGCTTAATTGTTTTGATGGTGCAGTCATCAATCATCAGAATCGTCAATTGTTCATCATCTTATGATTTGGATTATTCGGGTTATTCGGATTCGGGCTGCTTCCAAGATCCAACTGAACTGTTGAGGGTCGTTGCACAGCAGTCGGCGACGCTGTTGTTGTTGCTTGGCATTGGGCTTCTTGCAGTTGCTTGGACATTGGATCGTAAAGACTGGCCGGTTCTTGGCAAAGTATTTATTGGTGTAGGAATTGTTTTTGAGGTCAGTGGCGCATTCGGAGTTCTGAATTCAGAGGATGACACCACTGCTGCGTCAATTCTTATGACTATCGCTGGCGTATTGCTTGTTCTGGTAGCAATTCAACGCTCGCGTAAAACATCACTCATTATCGGTGGCGTTGGTGCTTTTATCGGCATTATTGCCTTCATTAATGCTCTGACCGCATCAAATGAGAATCCAGTCGTATTTATCTTGCTGTCATTGTTGGCCTCAGCAGGTCTTGGATTTCTTTGTTTGAAAAAGTCCACTGTCATTCAAAACAGAATCCAATCGATTGGCAAGCCATAGCGCTTTTTAAGCGCTCCTAAATTGGGCAACTGAAACCTCTGGTTGTTTGAGGATATTTCGTAGAGTTCCGAATTTCAGTTCGTTCTGAAATGGAACAACGCACATAGTGTTTTTATTTCGAAGCACTATGTGGGCGATCAAAGTCCTGTTTAGGAAATATCGTCGTCGGATTGGCCGCGCAGGAACTCTTCGAGTTCTGCGGCTAAATCGTCGCCGCTTGGCATATTGCGTTCCATCGCGTGGTCATATCGCTGTTCAAGCATGGTGACATAGGCCGATGCTTCTCGGTCGCCCTCAACTGCTGCGTCGTGTAGTTCTTGCCACCGTGAGATTTCGTCGACAAGATTCTGATGATCTGTAGGAATTCCAAGAACATGTTGCAGGTGCTGAAGTAACGCGGCTGCGCTCTTTGGGTGTTGTGCATGCATGAGGTAATGAGGCACGCCGACACGAAGACTGATGCTGGGAATGCGTGCTTCATCAAGCGAATTCAACATGACACCGGCAAGACCTGTAGGGCCTTGATACTGCGGACGGCTTAAGCCAAGTCGTGATGCAAGGTCTTCATTGGTAGTGCTACCGACAACCAGCGGCACTCGAGTGTGAGGAGTTTGTTCAGCTGCGGCGCCAAGGCTGACAACAAGGTTGCAACCAAGACCGCGTGCAACTTCAACGATGCACTGAGAGAACGTTGCCCAAGAGACATGTGGCTCGACGCCGTTCAACACGATCATGTCGCGAGCACCTTCTGGGTACCGAATAATCATGAAGTCATTTTCAGGCCACTGAATTTGCTTCTCACCATCTTCGTCGAAGACTTGTTCCGGACGTTCTTGTGTGAAGTCGAAAAACGGGTCGGGGTCGATGTCTGAAACAACTGTTGCGTCGCGTTCTTTCAGCATCCAGTCAAGTGCTGAAGTTGCAACGCCACCAATATCAAAGAGCCCGCGTAGCGCAATGAGCATGACGGGGTTACGCAGTGGCGCGAGATCATCCCAATAGGTCTCTAGAACTTCGTCAACGTTGATTGGCATTGATGTTCAATCTACGAACGAAGATGGTCAACCACTACGTCAATGCAGGCAGACAGTGCGGCCACGTCAGATGGGTCAATGGCAGGGAACATGCCAACACGCAACTGGTTACGGCCTAATTTGCGGTAACTGTCCGTATCCACCACGCCATTTGCGCGCAGTATGGCACTGATGGTGTTGGCGTCAACGCCGTCGATATCGATTGTTGCCACAACATTTGATCGCTCTGCTGGGTTTGCCACAAATGGTGATGCAAATTCACGAGCCTCTGCCCATGAGTAGATATTGCGTGCTGATTCAGCAGTGCGTGCAGCTGCCCACGAAAGACCACCGTTTGAGTTCAGCCATTTCACTTGTTCATCCAACATGATGAGAGTGGCAAGTGCCGGAGTGTTGTAGGTCTGGTTTGCAACGGAGTTATCAAGAGCAATTGACAAGTCGAGCGACGCAGGCATCCAACGCTTTGATGCTTTAATTTCGCGAATACGTTCAATGGCTGCTGGTGAACATGCTGCTAACCACAAGCCGCCGTCAGACGCAAAACACTTCTGCGGTGCAAAGTAGTACACATCAACATTTGCAGGGTCCCACATGAGGCCACCAGCTGCAGACGTTGCATCAACAACAACGAGGCCATCTTTCGAAGGACGAACTGGAGTCATTGCAACACCTGTTGATGTTTCGTTATGCGGGTACGCGTACACATCGCACGTTGCATCGCTAGAAGGTGTTGGGTGAGTGCCGGTATCTGATGTCACTACAACTGGGTCAGCTAAGTGAGGAGCAGCGGCAGATGCTTCTGCGAACTTGGAAGAGAATTCACCGAACACGAGATGATGACTGCGTTCACGAATAAGACCGAACGTGGCGACGTCCCAGAACACGGTTGAGCCACCGTTACCCATGACAATTTCCCATCCGGCGGGAAGTGAGAACAAAGAGGAGAGACCGTCGCGTACAGAGCCCACGATGTTCTTCACAGGCGCCTGGCGGTGCGAGGTGCCCATGACTGAGGTCATGCGGGACATGACTGCTTCCAGCTGTTCTGGGCGGACTTTGGATGGCCCACACCCAAATCGGCCGTCTTGAGGAAGAAGTTGCTGGGGAATTTTAAAATCGAGTTGGTTCTTATCGCTCATCGTGTAATCCTTTCACTTATGCCTGCTCCACAAGAATTGCTACGTGTATCCGCTCGTCTCGGCGCCATTGCCGAGTCAGCCACTTTGGCGGTCGACGCCAAGGCCAAAGCCCTGAAAGCCCAAGGCCTCAATGTCATCGGCTTCGGAGCCGGCGAGCCTGACTTTGCCACCCCAGACCACATCGTGGAAGCTGCCGTCAAGGCATGTCGCGAAGTGAAGTACCAGCGCTACACACCAGCTGCTGGTTTGCCAGAGCTGCGCGAAGCAGTGGCCGTGAAAACAATGCGCGACAGTGGCTTTGCATGCACAGCAGATCAAGTGCTTATTACGAACGGGGGCAAGCACGCCGTGTTCACCGCATTTGCTGCGCTCTGTGATCCGGGCGATGAAGTTATTTGCCCTGCGCCGTTTTGGACCACATACCCAGAGGCTGTCACATTGGCTGGGGGAGTGCCTGTCATTATTGACACGGAAGAAAAGAATGGTTTTCGCGTCACTGTTGAACAGTTAGACAAAGCTCTGACGCCTCGAACAAAAGTGTTGTTGTTTGTTTCACCCGACAACCCAAGTGGCTCGGTGTATCCAGAAGCTGAAGTGCGCGCTATTGGCGAATGGGCAGTGAAGAACAAAGTATGGGTTGTTACTGACGAAATTTATGAACACCTCACATACGGTGACCATAAATTCACTTCAATGCCTACTCTTGTTCCTGAACTAGCAAACCAGTGCGTCATCGTGAACGGTGTTGCAAAAACATATGCAATGACCGGTTGGCGTGTTGGCTGGATGATTGGTCCGAAAGACATCATGAAGGCCTCGACAAACTTCCAATCTCACGCCACGTCAAACGTTGCCAACGTGTCGCAAGTTGCAGCACTTGCTGCGGTCAGTGGTGATTTGACTGCAGTGCACATGATGCGTGAAGCGTTTGCTCGTCGCGGTGCACTGATGCACACGATGTTGTCCACCATTCCTGGTGTTACGTGTATGGAACCACAAGGTGCTTTTTATTGCTTCCCTAACTTTTCCGGTTTATTGAACCGTGACATCAAGGGCAAGACCGCAAAGACCACCATGGAATTAGCTGACATGATTCTCACTGATGTCAATGTGGCCATTGTTCCTGGTGAAGCATTCGGTGCCCCTGGCTTTGCGCGTTTCTCTTTCGCGCTTGGCGACGACGATCTTGTCGACGGCATTCAGCGCATTATTGACTACGTCGCGTAAACCAGCACACGATTGTGTGCACCTGTATCGGTGTCTGCTACGGTGGTAATTAGTGCATCAGTGAAATGATGCGCAGTACTCAATCCAGCGAAGTCCGGCGAAACTCCGGCACTGTCTCGCAACGGTGATGCTGGTCGGAGAAATCCGATCCAGACAAGTCCGGTCGCCTGTTTGTGTATGCGAATAACCGAACCTCGAAGGAAGGGCGGCCCGCGGAGAGTGCAGCGTCAGCTGTTTTCACTGGGACCCACTCTTCTTTCTCCAATTCCTGGAGGAAGAACTATGTCAATTATCAGAATGTCTCGCATGCGAGCACTTACCGCAGCACTTGCTGCAACTCTTGTCCTAGCTGCCTGTGGCAGTGACACTTCAACACCGGATACCACAGTTCCTGCAGTTACATCACCGGATTCCACGATTCCTAAATCCACAGTTCCTGAAGTCTCACTTCGTATTGTGAGCTTGTCACCAACAGCAACAGAGATGTTGTACGCCATTGGCGCTGGTGATCAAGTTGTGGCTGTTGATTCACTCAGCACATACCCAGCCGAAGTAGCAGACAAAGTGACAAAGATTTCAGCGTATGAACCAAGTGCTGAAGCAATTCTTGGATACAAGCCAAATGTTGTGTTGATTTCAAACGACATGAACAAGATCACTGAGCAACTGCAATCAGTATCAAGCCAGAAAATCACTGTGTGGACTGGCGCTGCTGCTACAACGTTGGACGATGTGTACAAACAAATTACTGAACTTGGTGCACTGACTGGCCGTGAAGAGGCTGCTGCGACGTTGATTGAATCAATGAAGACACGCATTGCAAAGGCAACTGAAAAAATCTCAGCACCGATGGCGGCAAAGTCCTACTTTTACGAATTAGACAACACCCTGTACTCAGTTACCTCTAATACTTTTGTCGGTGCTTTGTTGAAGCCTTTTGGGCTAAAGAATATTGCTGACGGTGTAGAGGCTGGGAATGATTACCCGCAACTCAATGCTGAAGTGATTGCAAAGGCAAACCCAGCCATTATTTTTCTTGCTGATACCAAGTGCTGTGCAACTAGTGCTGCAGAGGTCGCTAAGCGTCCGGGCTGGGCAGGAATCAATGCAGTGAAGAACAATCGCATTGTCGAACTTGATGATGATGTTGCATCTCGCTGGGGGCCACGCGTTGTTGATCTGGTTGAGCAATTCGCAGCAGCCATCGCAGCGGCAAATAAGTAAGAAACGCTGATGTCGGCTTCAATGAGTATGCGAGGTGACAGCAGGTGGTGGATTCCCGCTGCTGTCGTTGCGCTCGCATGCTCATTGTTGCTCGGCTTGATGATTGGGCCAGCTGGCCCAACATGGTGGCGCGTTCCGCTTGAGTTACTTAATCGGTTGCCGTTTCTCTCTGTCGATAGTGGGCTAACACCAACAGATTGGTCCATCGTGTGGCAGATACGTGCACCACGTGTGGTGCTTGCTGCAATTGTTGGCTCCACATTGTCTATTGCTGGTGCAAGTTACCAAGGCGTCTTTCGCAACCCCTTAGTTGACCCGTATCTCTTAGGTGTCGCTGCTGGTGCAGGTCTTGGGGCAACCATCGTGATCACTATTAATCGGTCTGGCACAAGCAGCTGGATTATTGACCCATTGCCGATGATTGCATTCGGCGGCGGTTTGATTGCAGTTCTTGTCACGTATCTCCTCGGCACAACAGCAAAGGGCGAACGTAGTTCCACAAGCCTTGTACTTGCTGGTGTTGCAGTCACTTCGTTAGCAACAGCGGCACAAACATTTCTTTTACAGCGCAACTCTGACGTAGTGCGCCAGGTGTATTCCTGGATTCTTGGTCGACTATCCAGCGCAACATGGGGTGACGTTCGCTTAGTTTTGCCATATGTGGTGTTCTCGACAGTTGTGTTGTTGCTGCATCGCCGCCTTCTTGATGTATTGCGGGTGGGCGATGAAGAGGCAACTGCGCTTGGTGTCAATGTGAAACGTGTTCGACTTGCAGTTGTCATTGCGGCAACTCTCGGTACTGCATCGGTCGTGGCAGTAAGTGGCCTCATTGGTTTTGTCGGCATCATCGTTCCGCATGCGGTTCGATTAGTCGTTGGTCCGTCATACCGACTCGTACTACCCATTTCGTTACTGTTCGGCGCTGCTTTCTTGATACTCGCCGATATTCCGGGGCGCGTGCTTGACAATCCAGCTGAAACTCCAATTGGTGTAGTTACTGCATTTCTCGGAGCTCCATTTTTCTTGCTTATCTTGCGTACACGAAAGAATGAACGATGACATCTTTAGCGTTTGATCAGGTCAGAGTTGATTATGCCAAGCGCACTGCGGTGGCTGCATTTACTGACACAGTGAAACCGGGCGAATGGTTGTGCATTATCGGGCCGAACGGTGCTGGTAAGTCATCGTTGCTGCGAGCCATTGCTGGCGTAGTTCCGCACTTGGGTCGAATATTGGTTGACGGATCACCGCTGACTGCACGCTCATCGCGTCGTCGTGCTCAGTTAGTCGCGTACGTGCCGCAATCACCTGTGTTGCCATCTGGTATGACTGGCGCAGAGTACGTGCTGCTCGGCCGTAACCCTTTTGTCACACATTTCGGGCGTGAATCAGAACTTGATCATTCAATGGTTGATGATGTGATTGATCGCCTCGACTTAGCCAGACTTGCAACGCGTGATGTCGACACATTGTCGGGTGGCGAGCGTCAGCGTTTAGTTATTGCCCGTGCCATCGCACAGGAAGCGCCCATCTTGCTGCTTGATGAACCAACCGCGGCTCTTGACATCGGACATCAACAGCAGGCACTGGAGCTAGTGGATAAATTGCGTCGTGAACACGGACTCACAGTTGTCTCTGCAATGCACGACCTCACGTTGGCTGGCATCTATTCAGATCGATTGATACTGATGCACGCTGGTCATGTTGTAGCTCATGGCCCCGCCCAAGACGTTCTTCGCCCAGAGACTTTGGGTGAGTTCTACGGCGTCTCCGTGCGTGTGCACAGAGAAGACGACGGCACCATCATTGTTGTCCCAAATCGCACAGCGTCTTTCTGATTGAGGCGCAAACGGGCGCCGTAGTACGGTCATATTGTGCCTCGCCCCCTAGATCCACGTCTGCTTGACTCATGTGTTGAAGGCGTGGCGGCTACCCATCAGCGCCTCCTGGAGGTAGTTGACTCCCTCAGTGCTGAACAATTCGCAGCGCCGTCTTCATTGCCGGGGTGGAACAGAACAACCCTTATTGGTCATCTCACTATGAATGCCCGCAGTTTTGTGCACCTTCTTGCCTGTGCAGGCAGGGGAGAAGTGGGCGATCAGTATCCCGGTGGAGTCAATGCTCGTAACGCCGGCATTGATGAAGCGTCTCGCTGGAGCCCGGAGCAGGCAACAAAAGAGTTGCGAAAGGCCGTCTACATGCTGGAAGGCGCGTGGGCTGGTGCAACAAATGACATGTGGAATGGAACTGGAACGGTCGTTTCAGGGTCTGTAATAGCAATGCATGATGTTCCGTTTCTTCGTTGGCGTGAATGCGTCATTCATCTCACTGATCTTGATGTTGGTATTGGGTACGACCAGTGGCCAGATTTCTATGTTCGGCTCGAACTCGAGCGTCAGAAAATGGCATGGGCTGCAAGTCATCCAATGGGGTTGACACAAATTCCACAGGCTGCATTGAAACTAAATGAGAATCATCGCCTTGCATGGTTGTTGCAACGCGCAGAGGTTGAGGGCTTGCCAAAGGGTCCAGGATTATGACCATCCGTACTCTTCGTCGAATGGTTGGAGCAGTAGTTGCGAGCACAACACTGGCGCTGACTTTTATTCCTGGAATTGCAAGCGCGCATGCAGTTCTTGAATCATCTAACCCAGCACCATCTGAACTTCTCGCCTCATCGCCGAAAGAGATTCGACTAGATTTTGACGAACAAGTTGAATCCACTTTGGGCGATATTCGTGTTTATGACTCAGAACAAAGCGAAGTCTCAATTAAGAAAACTGTCCGGTCATCTTCAGACGCATCAGTAGTGACTGCTCGAGTACCCGCGCTGAAGAACGGTGTCTACGTGGTGGTGTGGCGCGTAGTTAGCGCCGACGGTCATCCGATATCTGGTGCATTCCCTTTTGAGATTGGTACAAAGTCCACGGGCACAAGCGCTGCGTTGTTAGAAAAAGTTCTGAACGGAACTGAGACCACTTCGCCCCTTGGAAATCCGATGTCGGCATTCCGCTTTCTTGGTTTTCTTGGGCTGATACTTCTCATTGGATGTGTTTCGTTGTTGTGGCGTTCACCTCTTCTTGGGAGATCTCGGGTGCGCAAAACGTTGCGATATTCCTCTGTTTTTGTTGCTGTTTCATCACTTGGTTTGTTGCTTATGCAAGGCCCGTACACGGCTGGCAGATCATGGGGATCGTTATTTGATTCTGTGATCATTGGTGACGTACTGCAAACTCGCTTGGGGCTCTCACTATTTATTCGTTCTATCTGCGCACTTGCTTGGGGAGTAATTGCCCTCACGGCCTCGGGATCAGTGAGTCGTCGTTGGCGCATTGGTGTAGTTGTTACTGCCGCAGTGACCATCGCAACGTACGCCACAAGTGGACATCAAAGCGCCGGAACATTGCCTGCTGTGTTTGTCCCCTTAGACATGGTTCACCTTGCTGGAATATCAACGTGGGTTGGTGCATTGCTGGTACTAGCAGTTATTTATCGAGATAATGATGTTGAAAATGAAGCAAAGAGATTTTCACGAATGGCAACATGGTCGATGCCCTTGGTTGTTGTAACCGGGGTTGTGCAGGGACTTCATTTAATGGGTGGCATTAGTACCATCACGCAGTCAAGTTTTGGAAAGTTGTTATTACTCAAAACATTGCTAGTGGCGTGTGTTGTCCTTCTTGGCTCTAAAGCTCGCGGCCAATTGCAACTGGGCGGTATCTCTTCTATTTCAAAGATCATCAGATGGGAATCAAGTGTTGTGGTCTTGGTTCTCGCTGTGACTTCCTTAATGGTGGCGCAATCGCCAACCTCAACAGAGCCGACGTCTGTTTCGTTCAGTGCCACAAAGGTACAGAACGGAATCGTGGCTGAGTTAACAGTTGTTCCTGCCGTTATCGGAACTGCAGAGGTGCATGTAATCCTCACTCCTCCAGGGGGATCACTAACACCGGTTGAATCAGCAACGGTGCAATTTGATTTGCCGTCCCGCAGCATCCCGCCAATTCCCGTGAAGATGACGGAGATAGGTCCAAATCATTGGATTGGTATCGTGCAGTTTCCTTTTTCCGGTGACTGGAATATGAAGGCGCGCGTTTCACCGGCACCAAACCAAACGCTGCTGTTTTCAACTGTCGTAACAGTGCAGGGCTAGAGCGTTCGCACCACGATGTGGTGCGGCATTGTGGTAGGCCCATCAATAAAGCCTGCACCTGTTGAGCCAAACCCAAGACGTTCATAGAAACCCATGGCACTATCGCGAGCTCGCGCCCAAGCAATTGTGGCCCCGCGTTCTTTCGCTAATGCCATGCCGCCATCAATAAGCAACGCGCCAAGACCTTCGCCCTGAAGACTCTCCGCTACGGCCATGCCCTTTAGTTGCATTGCAGTTAGGCCTGGTTTCTCCGGGCATTCCTTCATAAACCACGACGATGTCGCAATGGCAGTGCCTTCATGAATGATTCCGAAATGAATAACGTCTGGGTAGGCGTCTTCGGGGTAATTGCAATCTGTTGCAGGTGTCCCTTTACGCAATACTGCAACACGTAGTTGCATGATGTCGGTTAATCCAACAGAGGTGACGGTGTATGTCACGGTTGTACTGAAGCAACGCGCACGGCATTGCCATTGTCTCGTGCGCTGCGGTACATAGCTTCCACGATGCGGTGTGCTTCCAATGCAATAGAGAAATCGGGAAAACCTTGCGTTCCCTCTACTGCTGCTTTAACGAATGCGCCATCGGGGTTCGCATCACCAATCGCCAGTGGCGCAGTCTTTTCTAGAAGTTCCATGCCTTCCAATGATCCGGTTGTTCCGTCAGCATTGCTCCAAGTGACAGGACCAAACCAGTCGTCTCCAGCGATTACAACTGTGCGGAATTCACAAAACACCTCCACATTGCGAAGGCTTGGGCGTGACAAGTTGTCGTGCCAAATAGTTGTCAGTGTTCCAACAGCACCATTTGTAAAACTAACTGATGCTGCAACAACATCTTCAATTCCCTCAATGCCGTGTCGATACGTAGCCCGTGCACTGACAGACTCGACATCGCCAATGAGGAATCGCAACATGTCTACGTCGTGAATGCTGTGTTCTAGCAATGTGCCTGCTCCGGCTTTCGTTACGTCGCCGCGCCATGTTGATTTGTAATGCCCTTGCACCGGAATGAATTGATCATCACGAAACACCACGGCCATCGGCGCGCCGGCTGCTGGATCAGAAATGAGTTCGCGTGCCCACAAATACGCAGGGGAGCGTCGCAGGATCAAGCCGCATTGATGAGTTAATCCACTTGCCACTGCAGCTGAATACATTTCTGAAGCTTCACTCAAACCAATACTGAGTGGCTTCTCACAGAAGAATGGTTTTCCTGCTGCGATGCATTTTTCAACGAGTGATTGATGTTCGCTCGTCCATGTACATATGTACACCATGTCGCTCGAGGCGATCACTTCATCAGCCGATGTCATCACAGTGCTGCCCGATGCCTGCGCGAAAACCGCAGAACGTTCCGCGTCAATATCGAAACAGCCACCACGTGTCATTGGCACGCCGCTGATCTTCAGCATCTTTGAGTGGAACGTGGCGATATGGCCAGTTCCGACAAAGCCAACGATGGGGAGATCTGTTGAAGACGCCACAGAGTGAATTCTAGTTACGGGATTAGTAGTACGCGACCGAATGCCTTGCGGCTTTCGATATGGCGGTGTGCGCCGGCAGCATCAGACAACGGGAACGTCGAGTCGATAACAACTGATAGTTCCTTCTTTGCGATGCGAGCAATAAGACTCTCGATCATTGGGTGTGTACGTGTTGGGTTCATTGCCATTTCTGCACCAAGGAACACACCAGTGATTGATGCGTTCTTGCCCATGATTGCGCCGATTTCTGGTGGGCGTGGCTCGCGTCCTGCGCGGCCAACCCAACTGATGCGACCGCGATACGCCAGCATGGCAACGCTGCCTTCCAAAGTGGAACCACCAACAGAGTCAACAACCAAGTTCACGCCTGCACCATTTGTGTATTCCAACACTTCTTTCGCCGCGTCAACTTTTGTGTAGTTGATGCCATGGTCAAGTCCGTATTCCTTCAAACGCTCAAGGCGCTCATCACTTGAAGCAGTTGCAAGCACAGTTGCACCAGCAGCCTTTGCCAACTGAATACCAGCGAGACCAACACCACTTGCGCCAGCTTGAATGAGAACAGTTTCTCCGGCCTTCAACCGACCGAACTCGAATAAGCAATCATCAGCAGTACCGAACTCAATGGGAATTCCAGCAGCTTCTTGTAATGACAAACCTGCAGGCACTGCCCACACGGCAGCAGCCGGAACACTGATGACTTCAGCGTGCGAACCGAATCCCATAGTTGCAACGACTTGTTGTCCTTTTGTAAATGCTGTGACACCTTCACCAACTTCACGCACTATGCCTGCTGCTTGGTACCCAACGATGTGAGGTTTGGTCGCTAGCGCTCCACCAGTTCTGTTGAGCGTGTCGCCACCTTGGATTGCAATTGCAGCAACATCAATCAGTACTCCGCCCGGGCGTAATAGTGGCTCGGCCACATCTTCGTACTTAAGGACCTCAGGTCCGCCAGTCTGGTAATAAACAGCAGCTTTCATGCAGGTGACGCTACTTCTAGTTGTGTCGTATGCGATTACTGGGCAATGCGCAATACAAAAGCCACATTGTTGCGTGGCATTGGCGGAAAGTCGACTGTGTTTCCGTGTCGAACGAGTGGGCCAGAATGCCCGAGCAGTGAGACGTTGCCCTCAGGAAGATTCTCAATACTGATACTGACATCGGGGGAGTCGCCCAGAAGGATGGCATAGACATTGTTGTCTCGATCTTGTGTGAGACGAACTGTTTGGCCGTTGGTGGTGACAAGCCTTGAAACGGCATATGGGCGCGTGTCGAAGATTGAAGCGCCATTGATGTCCAGCCACGCGCCTATGTCTTGAAGCCGTTGAATCTGTTCACGAGGCACTTCACCGTTAGCCATCGGCCCGATGTTGAGCAGTAGATTCCCACCATCTGCAACCGCATTAATGAGTAAGTGAATCAGTTCCTCTGATGATGCATAAGTTGAATCATCATCTAATGC
>Ga0315908_10002699_pt1 | contig 12891 bp, 13 predicted proteins | sample LakEriMetagenome_12_FD_203520 | JGI IMG/M metagenome (GOLD analysis project Ga0315908, IMG submission 203520) | Freshwater fungal communities from buoy surface, Lake Erie, Ohio, United States - Buoy 4 MA124 | ecosystem: Environmental > Aquatic > Freshwater > Lake > Lake biofilm | place: USA...
TTACTTCTTCTCCGCCGACTTTTCTTGTTCGTACTCCGCATTCAATCCGCTCAACACTTCACTTGTGACATCGTAAGCCGGATTACCGTACAACACAACAGGAGTAGTAACTGAATAGTTCAATACATAGTCAATTCCTTTTTGCTTGGTAAAGGATTCCAAGAACAACTCCACGCGTTTGTGAAGCTCTTCCTGAAGCTTTGCCTCGCTCTCCATCAATTGGTTTTTCTCGTCGTTTTGTATTTTATCCATCTCTCCTTGAAGAGTCGCCAGGCGCTGCTCAACGATAGCCGCCTCATCATCGGGTAACTTTTTACTTTGAGCGTAGGCCATCAACTCATTCCATTCTTTTTCGCGCTTCGCATATTCTCGCTGAATTTTTTCATCAGAGCTGCGCAGATTCGCTTCCAACGATTTTGTTTTATCCGTAATGAACTTGTATTTTTCATTCAATGAATCGGCATTGACATAGGCCACAATAGGAACCCGCACCGAGTCGCCAGAAGCGAACGCAGAGGCCACTGGAGCTTCAGAAACTTCCTCCTTTGCAGCATTTTTTGATGTGCGAGTAAATAAGATGGCTACTGCAATAATCAACAAAACGTTGATGGCTAATGAAATCTTTGAAAGCATAAACTGGTATTAATTCGTTGGTTTAATTTGTTGGTAAGCCTCACCAAAATCAGCATGCATTGATCGGAAACGCTCAATTGCTCCTTCAATCATACGCGGTGTAATCATTTTTTTTACCTCCTCTAATGAAGCCACGCTTTCTTGGCTCAATCGAAAAGACTGTTTGTATGCCCCGCCTTCAAATTCGATGATCCACTTTTCATTCCATTGAAAAATAGAAATCTTCATTTGAGGATGGGGTATGGTCGCTAAAATTCTCACCGCTGTTTTGGGGTTACGGCACAAAAATAATCGCGTGACCGTGGTAAAAATGCGGTATTTCAAACAAAATGCACGATTTTTCACACATGTTACGAGTTGCCCCAACATTCGAACACCCCGAAATAGCCGATCTTTCATGGGTAATAGGCTCCTGCCCTCTCATGAAACACTCCACGCAACTGCCCTTTCAAGTGATTGGTGAAGAATGGTGCTTGGACCAATGGATGACACACCTCCCTTGGCTGATCGATCTAGACAAAGACCCTTCTCCATTACATGAATTCTTAGACGCAAATCCTCAAAAATTACTGGGTAAAAAATTCGAACAACTCCTTCACTTCTGGCTCCTTAACCATTCGGATTTCGAAATCGTACACGTCAATCACCAAATAAAACGGGAACAACAGACCCTTGGAGAAATCGATTTTCTGGTCCATTATAAACCCGACGATCTGTTTTGGCATTTAGAGTCGGCCTGCAAATACTACATAGGCGTTCGAAACAATAGCCATCAGCGCTATTGGATTGGCCCGAATGGACGCGATTCCTTGCATGAAAAATGGCAAACATTAAAGCGACAGCTGCGCCTTTTGGACACACCAGAAGGGAAGACCTTTTTTGCCCAACCCACCGAACGCTTCTTGTTTATGAAGGGGTATTTCTTCCAGCCCTTCCGTGAGTTAGGCCGATTCACAACGCCCCAACAAGCCCATCCTCACCACCGCGGTGGTTGGTACATGACTTTTCCGGAAAGTAAGTTTCTATCAAGCAATCAGGCTCAATGGCACATTTTATCGCATGATCGCTGGATGAGCTTATGGCAATGGGAAATACAAAAACCAATGACGGGCGATGAACTAGCGCATCAACTCTTCACTTCACCGCAATGGAATAAACAAGCACAGCTTGTTGTACAATGCCTCGATGGAAAAGAAATCTCTCGAGGTTTTATCATTCCAGAGTCTGTTTTACGCGGTTGACTTCGCGTTGTTAATCTTGTTCAACTTTCGCAAAATGAACAATGAAGCCAAAGTTGCCGCCACGGCCACGTAGCCCACAATGTCATAATGCAAAAGCGTGCCATTCGGGCCTTGATGAATGATGGAGCCCGCTAGCGCAGCGCTGCTTCCTGAGGCTAAGGACATACACGCCGAGTTTAAACTCATATATCCTGCTCTGTACTCGGGATTGACCACGGATGTAGCAATGGTGTTAGCAGGAATCATACGGCCATTGACAAAAATGAAAAAGAACCCTGCAATCGTTAACACCACCCAAAGCGGCACAACTGTAAGATGTGTATTGATGATAATCGGAATAATTGAGAGAAAAGCAAAAATGGTAAATACCCGAAAACGGCCAACTTTATCTACCATTCGGCCAATCAGCGGCCCTGTGATAACCGTGCAGATACCACCCACCAAGTAAATCCATTTAACATCTGATTGAACAAGCCCCACATTGGCAATCAAATAAGGAGTGAGGAAACTCACTACCGTAAATTGTCCGAGCACCAATAGCACGGTAAAGAGCAAGGCATTGCGCTGCTCGCGTGTATTAAAAATTCGTTTGATGGTTTCGAATCGACTGCTACCAGCCACATGATTTTTCAAATGAGCGTTTAACGCTGGAATTTGTTTGTAGGCCAATATCCAAATCGGGATACTCAAGATGCTCACGAAGTAGAATGGAATATGCCAATTGTGGTCAAAAGCATCAACCAGCGTTAATGCAATAGGTACACCTAGAATAGAGGCTAACGAAAAAGCAATCGTAATAACGCCCATCGCTCTTCCTCTTCTTTCGAGTGGAATTAAATCACCCACAATAGAAAGAACCAATCCGCCGAGCAAGCCACCAGTAACACCCGTGAGGATGCGCGTGCCAATGAATAACGTGTAGTTCAAATCAGCATTTAATGTGTTAGGAACAATCGCGCTACTTACCGTACCCAGCATGAAGCCCAAATATGCCGTGAGAAGAGCCTTTTTCCGATCTAAACGATCAAGATAAAAAACGCCTAAGAAGGAAGTGAAGCCTGCAGCTAGTCCATAAGAAGAAACTAACCAGCCAAACTGCCCTGGGGTGATTTGTAAAGACTCCTGCAAAATGGCACCCATGGGCATCATGATCATAAAGTCCACAATATTGGTGAACTGTATGGCGGCAAGAATCAAGAGTATAAGGCGTTCGTTTTTCATTCGGATAAAAAATAAAAAGGAGCAATACCTTATTGCTCCATCCACCCAACGCGTTGATCCAACTCCACTTTAACGGGTTGTTTCCAAGGTTGGCGAATGGGATAATTTCCCGGTTTTACATACGAGAAGAAACAAGACAACAACCAATTTGAAATGCGACCAGGATGTCGGACACAACATTTCAAATCAACAGGAATGGCACCAACAGTGCTCTTGATCTCCGCGGCCGTGCGTCCAAACACAATGGCCTCAGCTCGGTGATCAATTCCCAAAGCGATGTAATCATACAGCATGCGCGAATAAAGAGCCAAATCGATTGACACGCTATAATCAATACCCACCAAGTGCGCATCGATTGCGTGTGAACATACCAAAGCTGACGAAAACCCGACTAACTTTCCTTCATATCGATATGACCGAATGATCATTCGATCACCTAGTGAACTCTTTAATTCGACAAAAGCTTCTGGAGTCATTTTCCCCAAACGAAAATCAGCTTTATTAAACACATTTTCATACAGCTGATAATAGGCATCTTTATACTGAATGAGCTCGTCTAAACTGCACTCATGCACCTCTAACACCTCACTTCTTTTCATGGCCGCATTGGCCTTGGTTCGAAACTTAGTCACCATGGACTGTAGGTAGTCATCAAAACTTTTCCATTCGGGCAAGAGTGGTAAAATCATGTTTTGATCAACAGAAAAATCTGAAAACCCGCAACGCTCAAGTCCCACGGTATGGTGATAAGTACCTTTATAAAAGTCTTTGATGATGACTGCAGAAATTTTGTGACCTCTGTCTTTTTCTTGATTAAGCACTTCGGTTAAGGCATAGCATACGCCATCCATCGCTTCCTGCATATCAACCTTTTCATCGAAAACATAACCATGTTCGCCAGTTGCGAAAGCATTGCCACACAGCAAAACCTTTACTCTCCTGTCTTCATTGACAAAGGTTTTCGATAGAAAGGAAACAAAACTTGATTTATCGTTCAGGTTAGAACCTAACTCATCTGCCTCGAAATGGGTAATTTGAAAGACCGCAATTCCGACGGGTTGATCCTTTTGAGAAAATAAAGTGTAGTAAAAATCACTTTGATCTCCGAGTCCCTTTTTTATCCCCTGTAAATAGGCCGGACTAAGAAAAACAGAACCTCGTTTATTCAAACTCTCCCAATGCTCTAAATCGAGGCTTTCCAGCTTATCCGTAATCACAAAATCCAATCGCTTTTTGCGCAGGCGCCAGCGGCTCGATTTAATGGTTATGGGACACGATTTGCGAGGTTCACTCATAAAGGGAAAGGTTCTACTTTTTTAATAAAGGCATACAAAGCTAATTCTTTAAATTCGTATCCGATTCCTAAAAAAGACAATTGTCCAACAATCCCTCACCCATTTTGTTCTTCGACGGCATTTGTGGCCTGTGTAACAAAGCGGTAGACTTTTCTTTGAGCCATCAGAAAAACGCTTCTTTACGCTATGCCCCTCTCCAAGGAGAAACAGCCCAAAAGCTACTCCCAGAGTCGCTTACAAAAGACCTGAACACCCTGGTATTGTGGACGCCAAAGGGTGTAAAAACGGAATCAGATGCGGTTTTAATCTTGGCTAGCCACTTGAGAGCTCCATGGAATTGGCTAGCAGCTCTTCGTATTGTTCCTCGTTTTCTTCGAAACGGCGTTTATCGCATGATTGCTAAAAATAGGTACCGCATTTTCGGAAAAAAAGATACTTGCCGCTTACCTTCGTTGGCTGAAAAGGAACTTTTTCTTCCCTAATTTTTTCTTCCATGCTCGACCTTCCAATAGCACTCACCATGAGCTTTGTGGGTATCACGCTCCTCGCTTATGTTCTATTCGTAAGTACCATGTGGTATAGTGAAAATGAGCGTGTAAAAAAACGTATGCACGCCGTGGCGCTGTTCACTTTAGCATGGCTTATTTTTCAAAGTACGCTTTCACTCAATGGTTGGTATATGGATCGCAAGGCTAGTCCTCCCCATCTCATCTTCCCCATTGCAAGTGCCCTAATTGGTTTGGTGGTACTCTTCAACACTCCTCGCGGAAAACGATTTATCGATGGGCTTAGTGAAAAAGCCCTCATGTGGGTGCACATCATTCGTATTCCGGTAGAATTTTCACTTTATAGCTTAGCTTTAGAAAAACAAGTACCCTGGAGCATGACCTTTTTCGGACACAACTATGACCTCTTTATTGGCATCAGTGTACCGCTCGTGATCTTTGCTGCTTACTACAAACATTGGATGAATAGAAAAGCCCTTGTTGCTTGGAACTGTATAGGTCTTATATCATTACTGATCATCGTGATCACAGCCATTGGGGCAGCGCCATCTCCTGTTCAGCTATGGGATTTCGAACGTCCGAATTATGCTGTTTTACATTTTCCTTTTAGCTGGCTTCCTTCCTTTATAGTACCACTCGTTTTATTCAGTCACTTAGTTTTGCTTCGTCGTTTGTTAGTGGTTCGCTGATTTTTTCCAAAGTGGAATAATCACTGACCAGCACCAAAAAAGAAAGAACGGTAAAGCTGCAATTTTGTAACGAACCACGGCGCCTAAAACAGGAACTGAATTACCAATGATCAGCGCTGAAAAAAGGATTACCGACAAGCTGGCCCACCACATATCAGAAACCTTGACCCGCTTGCCAATACTCCATAAGGCAAGAAGAAAAACCAATCCGTAAAAACTATTTTCGATTGCCGACAATTGAGCCACTGCCCCATTCGCTTCACCCATGAAAGGACGAAAAAAGGTAACTGCAAAGGCCTGAGGGAAATGTATCAAAAGGTCGATATCACTCTTCACCGTGGGTAGCTCAATAACACTACCTGCTGCCATTTCATTGCTTACGTTGTAAAAATCTGTTTGCTTCTTTTGAAGCACGTACACCAAATTTCCCGCTGAATAGAATGGACCCGGATGCAAAGCGAAAAGAATCACTATTGATTGCGTCAAGAGAAAAACATAAAGTGGTTTTATTCCTTTACCTATTTTCAAAATAAGAAGGAAAAACAAGGCAGGTAAGCAACATAAAAGAACATATTCTTTTAACCAATACATCAGATAGATCGCCAGCAGCAATTTCACAAAAACAAGAATCGTTTTTTTTCCGTGTAACAGTTCGTCAAACGACCACCATAAAAAACCCAACGCACCAATTAGCGGCGCTTCTTTTAAAACCCCACTGCTCCAGAAAAGAAGAGAAGGCGCCAAAAACAAAAGGCCAACCGTAATCCATGGCGCGGCGGCCATGCGCGATTCAAAAACACGGTGCAATGCTCTCAAACCGGCGAGAGAAAGAAAACACATGAATAAGATATGAATCGGATAAAAGCCACCCGAAAAAAACATCATGATCAAGTTGATGCGCACTATGGTAGGACCATCATGCGACAGACCATAGGTATAGGGATTTGTCCAACCGTGCAGCTGATCAATGAAGGGCTGAACTTCGGGGGAATTTAAATCGATTCCCCACAAAAAACGCCAACCTATCTCAGGTTGATCGAAACACCAGGAATAAATGCTTTTCGCATCGTTAAAATACTTCCAGGTATCGCTATGCTCATGATCTGTATAATAAAACGTATAGATGTAATACAGCGCAAAACCCGCCCCTACTTTTAGGCAAAAAAGGACAGCGGAAATCCACTTGGGTAAGGTGCTAAAACGAAAAAAGGATACTCGGTTTATTATCCAAATGAATAAACCGAAGTATCCTAGAAAAAGTATCCACGGCCACATGGGCTAGGCGGCTTTTAGCCAATCGCGCAATGCAAGTCCAATGGCTGCTCCAGCCGCCAGCAACAACAGAATAGAGCCAACCAAACTGATGGTTCCACCCGTGGAAAAGACGCTAGGCTCGAAAGACATCTCAATGGTATGATCGCCCGCAGGAATCATCGCGCCGCGAAGAAGGTAGTTCACCCTCACAATCGGAACTTCATTTCCATCTACCCTACATACCCATCCCTCAGGATAATAAATCTCACTAAACACCGCTGGAGCTTCAACTGGCGAGTGTGAAGTATAACGCATTAATTTCGGAGAGTATTCCGTCATGGTAATGAGTGCAGTAGAGTCCAATCCAGTCGCATCTTTCAACTGACCTGCCATGCGCTGATCGAGAAGTACTTCTGATTTTGGATCGAACGTTTCTAACTCCTTGATTTCGGTATTGGCGTCAGCCACCGTTCTCACTTTAGAAACAAACCATGCATTTCCGCATGCATAGGGGTTTTCAAGAGGTGGCATCTCAGGGTTAATCAATATGTATTTTGTGTTCAACATATTGATTGCATTGAGTCGTGATAACACGGTTATTTCTCCACCCGATTTTAAGCTATCAATCATTGTGGCCATTTCGGGTTGCAGGCAGAACTCGATCAGTTCTTGGTAACGCTTCAATTTAGCACCGTGATAACCTCCTAGACTTTTATGAAAGTAAGAAGTGCTCGCATCACTAAACGGATCGCCCATCGGAAGCACACGGTAGCTTGAGTTTTGATTCAGCACCCCGAATTGAGCGACCATATCAAATACAGTTGATTTTTTGAGAAAAGCATATTCGCCTTTCTTCAAGGCCTCTTTCAACTCATTCACTTTTTGATCAAAGTTTTGAATCTTCTGTTTCTCTACATTCAAAATGTACTCATCTACTTTGTTGGGGCGATGAGGCACTAATTTTTCATCGAAAGAAACATAGTTTCTGAATTGACCCTTAACCTTATCCTCGTTGAGATAGCGAGCATCTACCGTCCACAGATCTCCGATAAAAATCAAAGCAAGCGCAGCCGCCAAGGCTATCGCCGGAAGTTTGCGGAATACCGTAAGTACAAAAACAGCCACTATCATTACCACTACTAGCAATGTACGTGAAGCATCAGCCTCATAAATAGCAGTGCGCGCAGAAATGAGCGCTGATCGATATTCATCGATCATAGCGAGCTGTGCAGCATCGCCTTTCACTTCATCTTCCATTTTGGTAAACTGTTCTACATCTTGATCACTCAAGAATTCCCCCATAGTGCCCGGAGCGAATCGCAAAGCCAATACCACTACAAACAAGGCAGCTGTTCCGATTAATAAATACCTGCGGCGTTTGGGTTCGTCTTGTTCATCAAGTATTTCGTTTACAAAGAGCAAGCCCAACGCTGGTGCCATAATTTGAATAAGCACCAGAATCATTTTTGAATCTCGGAATTTATTGTACATCGGCACATGATGAATGAAGAAGTCATTCAATGCCGTCATATCCTTTACACAAAGCATTAAGGCCATGAGGGTAAGCACCAAGAAAGGCCACTTAATCCAATCCTTCGCGAATATTAAGGCCAGCACAAATAAAAACAGGACGGCTGCACCAAAGTAGAATGCACCACCCGTATAGTACTGCCCACCCCAGTAAGCATTTTGCTGTGAAATGTTCTCCTTAAATTGACGATCTACCGATTTGAGGATTTCCTTATCATTTCCAATTGCCCCAGATTTTCCGCCACGTGCGTTCGGAATAAACATTGACCATTGTTCGCCCTTAGCATAGTTATACTGTAAAATGTATGATTCCTCTAGACCTGTTTTTTCAGCCTGTGACTTTTCCTCGCCACTTGCCTTAATGGTCAATTCAGTTTCACCACGAGTTGTGTATTTGCTGTATTCATACGTAGCTAGCAGATTGCTTAGGTTAGGCAACAAAGCCAATACACCGCCCGCTATTAAGAAAGCACTCACTTTTACAACGGTTCCAATTTCCTTTCCAATGATGAGTCGAATCATTTCTCCCAAACCTACCAGCCCCACAATAAAAACGAGGTAGTAGGTCATTTGTAAGTGATTGGCATAAATATTTAAACCCAAAAACAAAGCAAACAAGGTTGCTCCGAGGAGTGCTCTACTGCGAAATGCTAGTATCATGGCTCCGAGTGTAGGCGCCATATAGGCTATGGCATGTACCTTTCCAGTATGCCCAGCACCCAAGTAGAGAATATTGATGGTAGCCAATCCGAATGCCGCACCACCCGCTATGGCTAGCCAGGGGCGAATACGCATGCATAACGCGAAAATATAGAAGCCCAACATGCATAGGAACATAGTACCTACAGGGCGAGGCAAACCCAGACGAAGCACGTTATCGACTATGCGTAAAAAATTGTTGGTATGCACTACCGAAATTTGATAGGCTGGCATTCCAGCAAACATGGAATTGGTCCAGAGCGCTTCATCATTTTCGAGTGCGCGAAAATTATTCGCTTCTTGCGACATTCCGCGCCAGTTATCGATATCACCTTGGCGCAATTCATAACCCTTCCAAAGAGGGCTGAAAAAAGCGGAAGAGAGAGCGACAAAAAGGAGAATAGCTACCGCATGGGGTAACACTTTTAATAGGTGAGCCTTCATAATTCAGAATTACGGGTGGAATTTAGAACAACCTTTCCAACCTTGGCTCACATTTTTTTAACCAAATTGATTATCAGTCGTTTTTAATCTCAACAAAATCGACATAATCCCCTTCGTCCTTGTATTTGGATTGGGCCGACTGTTTTTGCTCGACGCGCACTTCGCCCTCTCGGCGCTGTTCTGCTGATTGTTTGTGTTGATTTTCATAGAACTGTGCTGCTCGTTGGCGCATGGCTTCTTCCCCTTTGCTGATGACATAAGGCAATGCCAAACGGGCGATCAACTTAATGATCATATACCCCAAGAAAAAGTAGAAAAGGGTTCTTAATAAGCCGCTAACGGAAGCTTCTTCGATAATCATGACACAAAACTAATGAGCCTTATTTTTTCTGAGCTGTTAATTCTTTGAAAACCTCTTCGAGTTTTTGCTCCTTACGTGCGAGTGTTAATACCACCAATCCCTGTTGCTGAGCCCACTCGGCAATGGATTGACGAATGTCGCGATCAGAAGCCACGCTTATCATCCATTCATTTTTACCTATTTCACGTGCATCGGCAACGCCACTAATACCAAGAAGAGCGGATCTTGAAACCGTTCCCGAAAACTCTACTTGAAGCTCGTGGCCAGCAGCTGTGCCGCCCGAACGAAGATCGGCTGTATTCTGGTCCGCTACTATATTCCCTTTATTGATGATAATGGTTCGCGAACAAATAGCTTCTACCTCTTGCATGATGTGGGTAGAAAGCATCACCGTTTTTTCCTTACCAATATCTTGAATGAGGGCGCGAATATCCACGAGTTGATTGGGATCCAAACCAGAAGTAGGCTCATCCAAAATAAGTACCTGAGGATTATGAATCATAGCCTGAGCAAGACCTACGCGCTGACGATAACCTTTTGAGAGCGCCTCAATTTTTTTGTGTGCCTCCACACCGAGACCAACTCGATCAATCATGTCGTTGACCCGCTTTTTTAGGTTGTCGACTTTGTACATTTCACCAATGAATGAGAGATATTCCCTCACGTACATATCGAGATAAAGCGGGTTATGTTCAGGTAGATAGCCAATTTGACGACGAGCGTCGAGGCTTTTTTCAGCCACATCAAAGCCGCAAACCTTCACTTTTCCTTCGGTAGGTGGAATATAACCGGTGATAATTTTCATCATCGTACTTTTTCCTGCACCATTGGGTCCAAGAAAACCGATTACCTCACCACTAGAAATAGAAAAGGAAACCCCATTTAGGGCGCGCTGTTGGCCATAAACCTTAACAATACCTTGTGCCTCTATAGACATGATTTGCTATTTGGGCCAAAGGTAATAGCAGGGCGGTAAAATCGCCCCTTCGATTATAAACAATCGCAATCCACACAATCTAAGGCGCTGACGTCCTTGTAATTGCGAGGAAAACGGACATTTTCACGGGTGCGCTTGAAATACTGATCCCATAGCGGACTACTAAAATCATAATGAGAGTCTTTTTCTCCCGAAACACTTAATGTACTCATATGGAAAAGGTTGGTGGTTCCGTACATATGACCAAAGTCATATTTAAATGGTTGCATCAAAACTCGATTGTCAATTACTTCATTTTTCTATCTTATTAATAGCGAACCAAAAACCTACTTTCACGTATACCTTGTCAAACTTTACTAAACTGACATGAAAGCCGCCCAAACTCACTGGACCGAAACTACCGGATGGAAACATTTTGGACCAGACCTCTCAACTCCACAGCTGATAGTAGTAACTGCAGGTATCGATATCATTAGCAAACCCTTTGTTTATGACGATCTCCGAGCAAAATATCCAGATGCTCAAATAGTACTGCTAAGCACCGCAGGTGAAATCAGAGGAGACATGGTTTTTGACAATTCTGTGGTGGCCAATATTTTGCAATTCGATCATACCCAAATAGAATGTCATAGTTTTCAGCTTCAAGATTTCCCCAATAGTTACGAATGCGGAAAAGCCATCCAAGCCAAGTGTGCAATACCGAATTTAGCTCATATCCTTTTATTGAGTGATGGTAACCTAGCCAATGGCGACCAACTGATTAGCGGCGTGAATGAAAATCTAGCGCCGAATGTTCTTGTGACAGGCGGATTGGCGGGTGATGCGGGAAGATTCTCCGGTACATTGGTGGGTTGTAATGGAGCTCCCCAAATAGGCAAAGTAGTAGCCGTCTGTTTTTCTGGCGATCGCTTACGCGTGAGAAGCAGCTCGAAAGGTGGGTGGGATGAATTTGGCCCCATCCGCGTTATTACAGAATCGGAGAACAACGTTCTTCATACCCTTGATGATCAGCCTGCCTTAGGTATTTACAAAAAATTTCTCGGGGATAAAGCCCAAAACTTACCTGGCTCTGCTCTGCTATTCCCCATTTGCATTCGTCGTGAAAATGGAGAATTGTTGGTGCGAACCATTTTAAATATCGACCACGAAAAGGAAACAATGACCTTTGCTGGCAATGTTCCTAAAGGATCCAAAGTTCAGTTTATGATGGCCAACTTCGATCGATTGATTGACGGGGCTAGCGATGCTGCGAAAGACACCTTCGATTCAACAAAACAGCCCGATTGGGTGTTTATGGTATCATGCGTTGGGCGAAAAATCGTACTTGCTCAAAGAATTGATGAAGAATTAGAGGGAGTTGTGGACACACTCGGAAAAGATGCTATCTATGGCGGTTTTTACTCCAATGGAGAGCTTTCACCCGTAAATCAAAACGGAACCTGCTCCTTACAAAACCAAACCATGACCATCACCACCTACACTGAAGTGTAATATGTCACAATTAGAGCTCCACCGCCTCTTACAACGTCAACTCAAAAAGGCCGATATTGAATTCAATACACTGTCGCCTGAGCTCATGCAATTCTTGCATGCGATCAATGATAGCTATTTGCACTTCGAAGACAACCGACTCTTGGTAGAACGCGCCATGCGCCTCAGCAGTGAGGAATTAGAAGTAAAAAACGAATTGCTTCGTCAGGAAACCGAAAAACAAAAGGTACTGATTCACTCACTAAAAACGGCTTTCAAAACACTCAGCACCGATAACAAAGAACTCGATGACGACGATTTACTCAGTGTTGCCAACCAATTTAGTGAAGCAGTAGAAGCGCGTAAGCAATTGGAACACGATCTTATAAAAGCTCGTCAAATTGCGGAAAACTCGCTTGAAACAAGAAAGTTATTTCTCGCTAATATTTCGCACGAAATACGCACACCGCTCAATGCCATTATGGGTATGTCGGGTATTTTGGACCAAAGTGATTTAGACGAAGAACAACGAGAATACCTCGATGCTATTCGCAGCAGCTCAGAAGGACTTTTGGTCATCATCAACGATATTTTGGACATGACCAAAATGG
>Ga0315908_10002701_pt1 | contig 12889 bp, 29 predicted proteins | sample LakEriMetagenome_12_FD_203520 | JGI IMG/M metagenome (GOLD analysis project Ga0315908, IMG submission 203520) | Freshwater fungal communities from buoy surface, Lake Erie, Ohio, United States - Buoy 4 MA124 | ecosystem: Environmental > Aquatic > Freshwater > Lake > Lake biofilm | place: USA...
CCTGTCTGCACCCAATCCAGCCAGCAGACACATCCCACCTACACCCATGCCCCCAAACATACACACCCAAACACCCACAGACACTCAAACACCCCAATACACACGCACCTGCATGGCCGTAGCAGCCCAGCAGGTCGTCCAGCGGAGCTCGGCTGGCGGGCAGGGAGGTGGCGGCTGCGGGCTGGCCGTACTCCAGATCAAACACGATGATCTGCAGCAGAAATAGAGGAAGCGGATATTTCAGCCCGATCAAATGATTAACAAAAAGAGATCAAACACGATGTTCTGCAGCTGGCAGGCATGGGAGAGGAGGTAAATAGCAGGTGCAGGGGGCGGTCAAATCAGGTCCTGACCGCTGGCGCCACGCTGCGACATGGCTGCTGTTGCAGCTGCAGGCAATGCCAGCACTGCCCGCGCTGCCCGCGGGGGGGGGGGGGGGGGGGGGGGGGGGGGCGGGGGGGGGGGGGCGGGGCGGGCCGGGCGGCGGGGGGGGGGGCGGGCGGGCGGCGCGGGGGCGCGGGCGGCGCGGCGCGGCGCCCCCCGCCGGCGCCCCCCCCCCCCCCTCGACGAGCACACAGCCCACGGCCTGGTGCTGGTCGGCAGCCTGGCGAGCGTTGGGTGCACGCCAGGCGGGCAAGCAGCGCCACGCCTTGCGCTCACAGCCCCACCCTGCCGGCTGCATGCCACAGGTGCCAGTGCTGCCAGGCAGCTCCCTGATTGAGGACGCCGGTGCGGCGGTCAAGGTGGCGGAGGAGATTGGCTACCCCGTGCTGCTGAAGGCCACAGGCGGCGGCGGCGGCAGGGGCATCTTCATCTGCAGGTGTGCCAGCAGCAGGCTGCAGCTGGGCGGCTGCAGTGAGGCGGGCGCAGGGGGTGAAGCTGCACGCTGCACAGCAAGCAGCAGCACGCAGGCGGCTCTCATTGCTCAGCGCTCCAAGGTGCAGCCGCGTGCCCACAAGAGGAGGAGGCACAGCTGCAGCAGGCGCTGGCAGGCCTCTGCAGGGCAGTGAATGTGTTGGCCGCCAGCCTCCACCTCAACATGGCAGGCTCTCCGGCCGGTTGCTTGCAGGTCCTCGCAGGAGGTGCTGGACCAGTTCGAGGTCAGCCAGCGCCAGGGCCAGGCATACTTTGGCAACGCTGGGGTGAGTGGCATCAGTGGCCGTCTGGCAGCGTCATCCACCGCAATTCAGCATGACTGCTGGTCTGTGTGGAGATGCTTTCAACTCCAGACTGCGGCACTGCACTGCAGCCAGCCATTTGCCGCCATGCCACATGCATGATGCTCACGGGGCGTCGCGTGCCTGGCTGGTCTTGCAGGTGTTTGTGGAGAAGTTTGTGGAGAAGGCGCACCATGTGGAAGTCCAGGTGGGGGCTGCAGTCACAGCAGTGGCGGCGTGGATGAAGACTCAAGAGTGCTGTTGCCCCTGTGTCATGGACAGCAAGCAAGCGTCAGTGACAGGGCTTGGCTGGCGGCAGCTGCCTGCGGGCTTCAGCTTCTGCCTGCCGCCTGCCGGTGCAGCAGCTTGATTACGCCTGCTTGATGCCACTGCAGGTGTTTGGAGACGGCAAGGGTGGTGCAATGCACCTTGGTGAGCGTGAGTGCTCCATCCAGCGTCGCCATCAGAAGGTGGGCAGCAGCGCAGAGCAGTCCCTTGCGTCACCGCGCATTGATTGCACACACTTTAAAACTGCGCTGCACCTCGGCTCTTGCCCAGACAGACCACTCTGCTCAGGGTGCATTGTCAACGAGGCGTTGTTGCGTCCAGTCAAGGCTCGTGCAGCGCAGCTCATGCACCTGCTGCTGACACCTTCCCCCTGCCCACACAGGTGCTGGAGGAGACGCCGTCGCCCCTCGTCGACGACAACCTGCGCCAGAAGCTGACCACTGCCGCTGTGGCCCTGGCCAAGGCATCCAATTACAGGCAGGATGCTGGCTGTCTGGCGCACGCAGGGTGTCCTAAACAGCAGCTGACAGCTACATGGCGCACCTGATCCAAGCTCTCCCTGGGCCTGCCCGCTGGCAAGAGGGTGTGCCTCGTCTGCTCTGCCCCACCGTCATGCGTGGCTGCCATTGCCACAGGTCTGCTGGCACCGTGGAGTTCCTGGTGGATGAGGACACTGGCAAGTTCTACTTCCTGGAGGTCAACACTCGCCTGCAGGTGTGTGGATAGTGGTTTGTTTCTACCTGTTTCTACCTACCTATCCACCCTCTCTTTCCCTGCCATCCTCTTGTCCGTGCTGTCAGCAGGCTGGCAATGCAGCGACTACCCTCTCTGCTTTGAGAATCCGGCACTCGATGCCCTGATTCCCACTGAAGCTGTGAGCTGATTATGCTTTGCCTTGGCATGCAGGTGGAGCATGGCATCACTGAGATGGTCAATGAGAACATCGACCTGGTGGAGTGGATGCTGCGCCTGCAGCTGCCTGGTATGCAGCCAATTGATGTGACCACCGTCACCACAGACAGGATTGGCCATTCGATCGAGGTGGGAACAACGGCAACTTCCCGCTGGCCTTGCCTGATGGTCTTGTGGTTGTGCTTCCTGAGCTGTGATGCGACCCTGTTATCTTGTCATGTCCCGCTGCTTTGGTGTGCAGGTGCGCATTACAGGCGAGGATCCGCTCAAAGACTTCCAGCCCTGCCCGGGCATGCTCGGGGAGGTCACCTTTCCTGAGGAGATGGACGGTGTCAGGGTTGACACATGGGTGGCCACTGGAACAGAGGTGAGCAGATGCTGCAAAGGGTGGTCTTGCGTCACACATCTGGATGCAGGCAGCCAAGACAACACCACCACAAATCATGGTGGTCACTTTTGTTCACTGCAGGTGTCCCCCTACTACGACAGCCTGCTGGGCAAGCTGATGGTGTGGGCTCCCACACGCGAGGCAGCCATTGCCAAGATGCAGGTTGGTGGCTGTTCGTCTGCAGCCAGCCACGCGCGATGGTTGCAGGGCCTGCTGCTCTCCCCAGTGCAGTGCATGCGTCATGGGCCTTGCATCATGATGGCACCCGCTGCTGCAGGCTGCCCTGGCCAAGACTCAGCTCAAGGGCATGCCCAACAACCTGGAGTTCCTCAAGGCCCTCGTTGATGTGAGCATGCCCGCTTGTGATTGCGCCTGTTCAGACTGCAGACACGTTGCAATACAAGCCTACTTGGTTGGGGAAGCACAGAATCATTGTCAGCAGTCGATGTGCTGTTCCACCATTGTCCGCAGGAGGCCCGCTTCAAGGCAGGCAACACCACCACAAAGTTCCTGGAGGACTTCACCTTCACGCCTCAGGCACGCAGACGCAGTGCAAATTGTGTGCATGGCTGGCTGTGCACACGGTGTTGCCATTGCAACTACTCTTACCGCAGCACCGTTTTTCGTGCAGGTTGTGCAAGTGATCGCACCTGGCATGCAGACCAGCGTGCAGGACTGGCCTGGCCGTGTCAAGCTGTGGCATGTGGGCGTGCCGCCATCAGGTCCCATGGATTCCCTGTCGCACAGGTGATCAAAGCTTTCCAGCCTGCTGAGAGATGCTGCAGCAGCTGGCTGCATGTGCTCGGATGTCACTGTGGGGTGTGGTGTGTCAACTCACCGCAGGCTGGCAAATGCCCTGGTCGGGAACAAGGAAGATGCCGCAGCACTGGAGTTCTCATTGAGTGGTCCAACCCTCAAGTTCCACACCAACTGCCTGGTTTCATTGACCGGCGCTCAGTTTGCAACCACGCTGGATGGCGAGCAGGCAAGCCTGTGGCCTGTTGCAAAATGTTGACGGAGCACTCCTTGTTTCGTGTCACACCTCCAGCCGCAACTGCAGATAGCATGTGGAAGATGCCTGCGTGGCAAGGCTTGATGCTGAAGGCGTTTTCCATGACCTGCAGGTCCCGTGGTGGGCTAGCTTCCAGGTCAAGGCAGGCCAGGAACTCAAGATTGGCATGGTGCAGGGAGATGGAGTGAGTGAGGCTGATAAACAGCAACCTAGTTTTGCCTCCTGGTACTCAGGAGCTATTGACTGTGCTGCCACACTGGTGGTGCCCGCACTCAGCCCATTATTAGCTTACGACCTGCCCACTCTTCAATTGTGCCACAGATGCGTGGCTACCTGGCCATTTCCGGCGGCTTTGACGTGCCAGTGTACCTGGGCAGCCGCTCTACATTCCCCAATGGAGCTTTTGGTGGCTATCAGGTGCGTCTGTTCACTCTGCTTGTAACTGTGTGCTGTATTTGGGTTGCGAGGTGGACACGGTGGAGCAGGATCTGATGCAGCCCTGCACTGTCTGCAGGGCCGGTATCTGCGCCCTGGTGACTCTCTGCCCATTGGGAAGCATAACGGCGCCTGCAGTCCGTTGAAGCTCCCCTCTGACTGGAAAGACAAGTACACAGGTGCGTCTTCTTGATTTGCCATGGCATATTGTTGGCATGGGATATGCGACTGCCAGTGCACATCACAATCAGGACAGGTGTGCGCAATCAAGTGATGTGCGCTGCATCTAAAGGAGTCCTTGCGGCATGGTTCAGGAGCTGTGCACGAGAAGTCAGATGAGCCCAATACCCACGTGGTGGGCGTGCTGCCGGGGCCACACGCCAACCCTGACTACTTCAAGGATGAGGCCATGGAGGTGAGCATGTGCTTCACAGATTGCGTCCCACCCTGTGCGATGACCAAACCTGTGGCAATGAAATCCAAACTGTACTTGATATATTGCAGGTGTTCTACAGCACTCCCTACCAAGTTCATTACAACAGCAACAGGCTGGGTGTGCGCTTGAATGGCCCCCGCCCGACATGGGCTCGGACGGACGGAGGTGGTGGCGGCAGCCATCCATCCAATGTCCACGACCACACCTACGCCATTGGCACAATCAACTTCACGGGTGAGGGTCGCACAAATGGGCATGCATGTATTGTACTTCTACCAGCGTACTAGACTGGATGACTGTTTGTTGTGCAGGTGACATGCCGGTCGTCCTGATGGTGGATGGGCCATCTCTGGGTGGCTTTGTGTGCCCTGCCACTATCGTCAGCACAGAGCTGTGGAAAATGGGCCAGGTGGGCACACATCCTGAGATGTGCCCCAGTGATAGCATCAGCAAAAGACGGTCGTGCCTGCATGTATGAGTCCAGCAACACCCCATTCATGCAGGTAAAGCCTAATGACAACATCCTGTTCAAGAAGCTCACCATTGAAGAGGCATACACAGCTTGTCTTACAACTGATACCCTCATGGCCCAGCTCGCGAAGGTACTGCATCTGTTCTGTTCTGTTTGCATATGTGTGTCCTATCATGTTGATCAGCTGTTCCAGGAGGTGGTCCAATGTGGCTCAGACTTGGTTTGATTACTGAATTTTGCACAGTACCGTCATGCAGGTGGTGCGTGGAGAGGTCACACTTCAGGCGGCTGAAGCATGCTTGCACAGCTTCAAGGTGTGTGGGTGGAGGTGACGTGCCCAGGCAATGAAGACGCAGCTCCGCCATGCCGTTCAGCTGATTGGCTGCTCTCTCCTGCAGGTGGACATGCCAAACATGCCACCCACCAAGGTCGTCTTGGTGGAACAGCCAGCCAGTGCCAATCACCCCGGACTTATGATCCGACTTGCCGGAGACAGGTGCGGACTTTTCTTGCTTGCTGCGCAATCTTGGCATTCCAATGACAGTGCAAGCGCTAGACCACCTGCTGTTTCTCGTTGCAAGATTGTGGAAAGTCAATTGGCTGCAGGTATGTCCAGCTGGAGTATGGGCCGATGGAGCTGGATCTGAACCTCAGGTGAGTAGTAGACTGTGAAGCTGCTGCATCTGAGCAGACGCTATGCCTGACGCTGCCACGTCTCAACCACATCACGTGCATGTGGCTGGCTCCTTGTTTCAGGGCGCGCATCCACGCCATGGAGAAGAAGCTGGTTGAGATGGCGCCTGCTGGCCTGGTGGAGACCAACGCTGGCGTTCGAAGCTGCATGATTGAGTATGATCAGCGGATCATGCCGCTGCCCAGCCTGCTGGCTGCCATCAAGGAGGCAGATGCAGCCATCGGCAATGTGCACGTAAGACCTTCACCAGTGCTGCAGCCTTCGGATGTAATTGAGCACTGCACAGGCTTGACCTGTCAGGAGCACACCAACAACATGGCGAACACCTGATGAGCTCTTTTGCATCGCAGGATTTGGTCTTGCCAAGCCGTATCATTCACCTGCCCATGTCCTTCGACGACAAATGGGTGGCAGATGCGCTGGACAAGTACATGAAGAGCACTCGCGCTGAGGCGCCTTACTTGCCCAACAATGTCGACTACATTGCAGCAAACAATGCCCTGACCAGCAGAGAGGACGTGAGTGGCAGAAAGCTGAGCATCACAAACCCCGCTTTCAACTGATCTCAGCTATGCCACGTTGGCGTACGCAGGTGCGGCGGATCATATACGAGGCTAGTTACTTGGTGCTGGGTCTTGGTGACGTGTATCTGGGAGCACCCTGCGCAGGTGACTGTGAAACAGTGTGCATTTTGCCACCTTGGTGGTGGTTGCATGTCGATGATGTGCTGACAGCAGGTCAGCAGATGATCCTATGTATGTCTGCTTGCAGTCCCTGTCAATCCGATGCACAGAGTGGTCACCACCAAGATGAACCCAGCTCGGACGTTCACAGCCGAGGGTACTGTCGGCATCGGCGGGAGCTACATGTGCATTTATCCTATGGACAGCCCAGGTAAGAGCGGTGGTCAGCAATTCATTGCTCCATCACTCCCACAGTGATGTGTGTTTGGCTCTAGCTAAGTATAAATGTCTTGACACGTCATAAGCAGTGTCAACATATGCACAACCTGATTTATGTGATATGGCACCCACTGCAATTCAGGCGGCTACCAGCTGGTAGGTAGGACCCTGCCAATTTGGAACACCTGGGGCAGGAACGGTCCGTTCCAGCCCGAGAAGCCTTGGCTTCTGGAGTTCTTTGACCAGGTGAGCCATGTCGCAGAGCCTGCTTACAGATTGCATGTACTTGTTGTGCGTGTATGGTATGAAATCCGATAAACTAATTGCTTTTGCAGGTCCGCTACTTTGAGGTCAGTGAGGACGAGCTGGTCGACCTCCGCAGCAAGTTCCAGTATGGCCAGTACATGCCGCTGGTGAGTGAAGTGAAGTTTTGGCATCCAATGGACGCCAATCAATGCTGATGATCATGCCGCTTCACTGAACGTGCAGATTGAGCACAAGCAATTCAGCATGGCAGAGTACAACGCCATGATTGGCGGTATGCAGGAAGAGGTGAGGCAGAAAGCAAACATGCATTGCATTCTCCGTGGTTTGTTTGCAACATCAAATTCTAGCCCTGCACAACATCAAATTCTAGCCCTGACTGTGAGTGATTGGACGTTCTGCTCAACAGGTCAACGCTTGGGCAGAGAAGCAGCACTCTGCAATGGCGCACCAGCTGGAGCTTGAGGCAGAAAGCCTGGCTCGTCTGGAGGCAGCCAATGGCAACAAAGCTCTGCAGCCCGCAGGTCGGTTGACGTTGTATCAGCGCCTTACGCATGCTGTTGCTCAGCAATGCAACCTATCCGTTTTTCATCTCGGTACATTGCGTGGAATCCGCAGTTGCTGACAACGAGGATGACAGCCAGTGGCAAGACTCCAAGTACACTCAGGTGGCAGCTGGATTCACAGCGAATGTCTGGGAAATCAAGGTGTCTGTGGGTGATGTTGTGACTGCCGACCAGGTGAGCAGCCATATTCACTGCTTTTGCTACCCTGATTCTTCTACACGACTTGACTTGCTGTGCTCTGCAACCGTGTTGGATACATGGCAGACCTCTTGCAGCTGTGCACTGGGCTTTGATTCCGCAGCTTGGCAGCACGCAATGTTTTGTTCTCTTGTGCATGCTTGCAGGTGCTGATCATCCTAGAGGCAATGAAGATGGAGAGTCCTGTGGCGGCGCCCGTTGCAGGAACTGTCAGGGCTATCAAAGCAGTTCCGGGCACACTGGCTAACGCTGGTCAGCTTCTGGTGGTCATTGAGTAGATGATGACGAATGAAGTGCAGCAATATTAGCTTAGCTTACTGTTCAACATTTCCGCTTGTGTAAACAAAAGATGCCACCCGCCGATATTGCCCTGGAATGTTTCTGCTTGCACTCACCAGCAATGCACTTGGTGACGCCCACTATCCGCCGAGTTATACGTTATCTAGCGTACAAATAGTAATGATGAGCCCGCGTGGGTTGAAACGGGCGCTGACAGGGTTACATTTTTTACGACATTCAGCATCGAGCAAGGCACAGACCAACTCTGTCACTCTGCTCTCACTCGGTGGGTCCCACACAACAGGCATGCCCAAAAAAAGGCTGTTATAACAACACGAGGAACAACAGGAACAAAAGAAAAGAGCACGCGATGGGTTGATGCCTTTCTGGACTAGGATCAACAATCGTTTGATGCATGGCTGCCGAGGAGAACTGCAGCATCACAACCTGGACACTACCGACTTTGCAGTGCATTTCTTTTGCTCCTGCTGATCACAGGCCCCAGCGTCCAGGCTCTGCCGCATCAGCGGGTCGCGACAGCAGCCGGCGTTGCTATCAATGCTGAGTACGGCACCTGTGGGGTATCGCAAGGGGTCAAGCTGGTGTTGCTAGCATGTTGACAGGATAGATTGCCGCCATCAATCAAGATCAAGATTAATCATGCAAGCCAATCCGCCAGCTTACCGGAAGCAAAGACGTGCTCCAGGTAGCCTGCAGCAACCTTGACCTCCACAGGCGTTGCCTCCGCCTGCAAGTGAGGGGGTTTGTAGCAAATACGAAAATTAATTGATTGCAATCCAGCACACGCCTTGCTGCCCAGCCCACGCCTTGCTGCCAAGTGGAAGGGCAACAATTCACAAGCTTTGAGATCCATTCTCAATGTCATCACCTGGACTGCAGGCACCTCCAGCTCTGGGGCAGGCGCGGCGGGGGCCGCGTACTCCTCCACCACGAACGCCATAGCCTCGCCCTGTGCCCACAGTGTTTTGTTGTGCGTGCGTGAAAACTAGGACCAAGCACTGGGCACTGCTGCATCATGCACATGCTGCATGTCTGTTACCTGCAGCACGCCAGCCTCAGTGTCAACCGCTGTGGTTGCCATGAAGGCGCTGCTGCCTTCTGCTGCGCAGGCTTCCATCGGCACCTGCAGTGCACAGAACCAGCATGAATATCGGCCGGCCTTGAGAGTTGCATGGCACATGTTTGATCACATGATTGGTTGAGTGCGTGATCAGAGCGCCAGCTGCATTTGTTGTACTCGGTTTGCAAGCCAACACACCTCCGTGCCAAGGACCTCAGTGGTCAAGTGGAAGTCGTGCGCCTTCTCAGCGTCTGGTGAGACGCGCTCAACAGGGGAGGCCTCCACTGCCGCCCTGATGCTGGTGCTGGTGCTGGTGCTGGTGCTGGTGCTGGTGCTGGTGGTGTGACGGCTGTCCAGCCCGGCACCTGGCAGGCCGTTGGCTGCCACCTGCCTCAGTGCTGAGAAGGCCACCACGAGCAGGCATGACAGCGCGGCCGCAGCAGCCTTGTCGCGTGCGGTGTGCGCTGTGAACATGTCCTGCAGCGGAGGAAGCAAAGCTTGAATGAGCACCAACAAGGCATAGACATGTGGACGCGCACCCTACAGGCATATGCCGCATGCCCACCCACCTTGGGGGCCGACAGGAGTCTCAGCACCACCTGCAGACTGGTGTTACCAGCTGCGGCAGTGCCCTGCAGCGACGTGGCAGCCAAGGAGTGCAGGGGTGGTTGCAGGCGCATGTGCTGCCTCAGGGCGAAGCTACCATGCTGCAGGACAAGCAGAAACAACAGCCAATGCAGCTTGGTTGGCATCATGGCCCCAGCCCCAGCTATGCATACATACCTGCCCAAAGGCTGACAGCAGCAGCACAGGCAGCTGCAGCGCAAAATCCACAGCCTGTACAGCTGGAGGGCCGGCCCGTGCAGCGCCAGTGGACAGGCCAACCACGCCGCTGACAACAGCATTGCCAGCTTTGCCGAGCCCAGCACCTGCAAGGAACCCGCACAAGTTAGGCGGTAGCGCCCCACAGCAGTGGTGAAGACTGCACAATCAGATTGCACTCGCTAGCACAAATGCTGTCACTAGGCACAAGCACTCTCACCTGCCCTGCCTGACCCCCGTGCCAGCATACCCAGCACCCTTGTGACTGTGTTGGTGGTTGAGGCCACCCCGTTGAGGGCAGCCCCGCCTGCACAGAACCAAAGCCAGGACAAGATGATTGCCAGCAGGCACTGGGGCACCGTCACTTCCACCTGTCATGTCATACAGCGATGGTGCGCACGCGACAAGTCGTCGGGCCGGCAGCACTGCGCTCACCCACTGCTCCGCCCGCGTCCACACCAGCTTGCGCCAAGCTGGAAATGCCTGCCACACCCACGATGCCAGCTGCGCCAGCGGCCCTGATGCTGGCCTTGCCTGCGAACGGCTCACAGGCACGTGTGTGGGCAATGCCAGGGGGGCCATGCAGGCGCACACCTTCCAAGCACCATGCGTCAGTCAAGTATAGCACACCATGCAGCACAGGGTGATGCCGGTAACAACGAACTCATCCACACCTGCCAGCCTCAGGCCTGTGAAGCCAGCCTTGCCAGCACGCACTGGCAAGTGCGCAGCGCCTCTGCCGACGGTGCCTGCCGCCCGCATCCCTGCCTGGCCGGCCCTGAGCAAGCCCCGGCCTGCTGCCTTGCCGGTGTTGCCTGCGTGGGGAGGCAGGGGAACGGCAGGTGTAGAGGCTGGCGTTGGACAGTCCCCTCTGTCAAGGAGGTGGTCTGATATAATAATCATCAGCAGCCCGTCTCCGTGTGGGCTGAAGCAGCAGCTGCAACGCACCTGCAGCCTCTATGCTGTGCACAGTGGCACCTCCTGCTGCGCTGGCTGCATGCAGAATCGAGCTGCCTGCTGCACTGGTGCCGTGCGCTGTTGCGGACCCCAGCACCGCCACGCCATGCCGCACAGCGCTGCCAGCCGCTGCGCCGCCATGCGCAATGCCGCCCGCCGCCGCTGCCATGCCGTGGCCAGCGGCGCTGCCAGCAGCTGCTGCAGCACATGCCGCCGAGCCCACTGCACCAGCAGTGCCTGCAGCTGCAGCCCTGGGTGCCCGTGCCACCGCAGCCAGCGCAGTGGCAAAGCCGCCGCGGCTGCTGCCCTCGCTGGATGGTGCTGCTTGATCGACGACCACTGCACTGCTGTCACCAGGGGCATCAGTGTCATTGGCAGGAGTTGCCTCTGCCTGGCTTCTCATCTTGCTGCTGCTGTCAGCAGCTGAGCCGGGCCCAGCTGCTGCCTCCTCTGCCAAGCAGTTGGCAGCATCAGCCTCGGCAGCCTGGCTGCTGCTGTCATCATCCCTGGCACCACTGCTGCTGGGGGCGGGGCTGTCGGCGGCGGCCTCCATGCAGGGGATGCTGTACCCCATGACGAAGCTGCTGGAGGAGCAGGCACTACAGTCTGGGCTGACGCAGCCACTGCTGGCCTGCGCAGGCAGGGCCGACTCCCACTCTGCATCCAGGCTGCCCGCCTCGTCTGCCTCCTGCGCGCCGCTGGCAGCATCGGCTGCGTGCGGGCTGTCGCACCCACCCTCGGCTGAGGTGGCCACAGACAAGGTCTGCATTGGCAACACATGCCAGGCAGGGGGGGGCGGGGGCGTCAAGACCTGCCCCAACCAGCTGCATATTGTGTGTGGCATTGCGCGCTGCGCATGCAAGCACCAGAGGACCGCAGCCAGGCGCTGCTACCCAATTGCACCTTGCGGAGCTGCTTGGCAATGTGGCCGGCCTGGATCAGTGCCGCGTCCATGGCAAAGGCACACTCCTTGCTGGTTGCCTGCGCGGACCACCTCCCCACATAGGTGTGGCATCAGGCAAGCGTCGTGATGGCTACGGCAACACGCCGTGCCACAGGCCCCAGCAGGCCCCAGCATGGCAGGCGGCGGGGGCAGAAAGGCAGCGGCTGCAGGGCATGGGCGGGGCGGCGGGCTGCTGCAGGTGCATGGGCCCTGGCAGGCGCCCACCTTCTTGGCAGCGTTGACCTTGGCGGTCAGCTGGGCGAGGCTGTCATCAATGTGGGCCATCACAGCCGCCTTGCCGCCAGCGCCCCTGCCGGCCGCCAGGTCCTGGAGCATCTGGGTTTGCTCTGCGCAGCAGGACATGGAGGGGCGGCGCAGCAGGACATGAAGCGTGGCCTGCAGGGACACGGGGCTGTGCACTGGGCAGGCGTGGCGCTCGACGTCGTACGCAGGCGTGGTACGTGCATGAGGGCTTGGACCCCCCGCCAGCAGCTGGGCGGCCGCACCTGCAGCCTGCTGCTGGGCGATGCCCAGGGCACCGCGCGCCACCGCGCTGCGCATGCCGTGCAGCGCCTCGTCAGCAGCAGCGATGACCTCAGCCAGCGCCTGCAAGCCCAGGGCGGCCACAGCACGGAGGGGAGCCAGCCAGCCATCAGCACATGGCCGGCAGGGGCTGTGCAGAGGCAGAGGCAGCACGGCCGGGTGGTGCAGCCCAGCTTCGCCTCGGCTCCCCCATCACAGCAGCGGGGCTGTTGCAGCTAGTGGGCAGGCATGGAAGGCATGTGATGACAGTGTGTGGGTGGTGCCTTCACCTGCTGAGGGTCAGCTGAGCCGCTCTCCTCCACAGCGGCCTGCAGGCTGCCGGCCCTGGCTTGCAGCACGTGCAGTGCCTGCGGGCGCGCAGGACACCAGGCAGGCGGATTGCTAGGGCTGCTCGCAGTGAACGGGAGCATGTGTGTGTGTTGCCTGCTGGCAGGTGCCAACCCGTGTGCTCGACCCAGCGGCGCACCTCGTCCACCGCCGCCTCGGTGTCGGGGGTGGCCCCCCTCTTGAAGCCAGCCGCCTTGCCTTCCACCTGCAGTC
>Ga0315908_10002703_pt1 | contig 12888 bp, 5 predicted proteins | sample LakEriMetagenome_12_FD_203520 | JGI IMG/M metagenome (GOLD analysis project Ga0315908, IMG submission 203520) | Freshwater fungal communities from buoy surface, Lake Erie, Ohio, United States - Buoy 4 MA124 | ecosystem: Environmental > Aquatic > Freshwater > Lake > Lake biofilm | place: USA...
TTTAGACTTGCAAAATCAAAGAAAACGGCCTAATTAGACAATTTTTTTAAACCTTTTTCATTAATTCGATATGGATTACTCGTGATCATAATGGTGAGTATATCAAATTACTATGAAAAATAATTTCCCCTTTATTCTATTTCGTATTGCTCTTAATTGTATTAATCGAGCTGACTGAATAACCACTCTCTCGCTTTTTCATTATCTTTATCTTCTACTATCCTTTCTATATTTTTTATTACTATCATATAACTCAATTTCTAGTCACTGCTCTCTTTTTTTGCAAATTTAAACAAATTCATCACACTTTATTCTTATTACAATCCATATTCTTCTCTTAAGTTAACTATTATCTCTTCAGCATCCACTTCGGTGAATAACCAATTATTCTCTATTGCTACTGCTTTCGCCGTGCTTTCCATTATTACCTTGCTGTATCCAAAAAATAACAATCTATTGTGTTTTTATTAAAATTTAAATTCATCATCCACTTTTCGAGGATTTATTATGAAGTCTTCTAATTATCTTTTTATTGTTGAGTCAATAGGAATTTCACTTAGTTTTTAATAATCTACTTCGTTTAAAAAAGAATGGATTCCTTTATTTTTATTTATAAATTTTTTCATCTTACCTGTTGATAAGTTTATTTATAATCCTATCATTAAAATAAAAAATAGAAAATATTTCACTAAATTAAACATCATTAATATAATTCTATATTATTATAATATTAAAGTTCTAAAAAAAATTATAAATAAATTTATGTTTTATTAATATTTAAATTTAAATAAATATCACATAAATAGTTTTAACTTACTCTTAACTATTTTTCTACGAAATTGACATTCTTTATTAATGAAACTTTTAGCACAATCTTCACAAAGTAATGTCCAAAATCAATTAACACATGATTTTTTAGTTTATCCAAACAAATTTAGCATAATTTTTTTAATTAATTATTATCATCTTCTTTCTTTTTTTGATAATTGATTAGTTTATAGATTTATTATTATTATCTTAAATAGTATAAATTTTATTAGGATCTATTAATATATTATTTTTCACTCAACTATATTATCATGTCGAATATTTAATTATTATCATCAATTATATCATTAATATTACCTTATATTGTATTATTATCTACTATTATTAAATTATTTTATCCTTATGTTTGATTATTGTTACCTTCAATTTTATTAAAATCTGCTAAAATAATAAAATTGTCCTTTTAAATTTTAGAATTGAAACATAAAATTTGATTGGATTTATAATAGATATTTGAAGGTATAATTAATCTTATTTTATTTTAAAATTTGGTTTTAATATCTTTATTGTATTATCATGACCACCTGAAACTATCTATTTAGTATTTTGAGAATAATAAACACTTATTATATATTTCTAATGACCTTTTAGAATTTAAATCAATTCATATATTTATGTATTGCATATTTTTATTGTCTTATCTTCACTACCTGAGAATACTATTTACTATTTGGATAATAACTAACACTATTTACAGAATATTAATGACCTTCTAAAATTTAGATTAATTGATAAGTTTCTGCATTCCATATTTTTATTCTATTATCTACACTACCTGACAATATTTATTTACTATTTGGAGAATAACTTACTCATATTACATAAGAATTTTGACTTTCTTTAATATAGATCTTTTGATACTTCATTAAGTTATTAATAATGTTTAATAATTTATAAATATTTGTATATATTTTTAAATTAATATAAATAAAAAAGATATTTATAAATAAAAATTAATTATTGAGCATATAATTAGGCAATAACTATATTAATTATTAAATAGATTATACTTATTTTTTCTTAAGTAAAATATTAAAAATTATATTTTTATTTTATTTAATATAAGATAAATATTTTTCTAATTTTTTATTTACAAAAATAAAAATATTCAAAATAATTTATTGAAATCCTTTGAATATGTATATAAATTTATTTAATTTATTTGTTGATAGACTTATTTGTAATTTATTATTTTAAACAACAAAAAATTAAACATATTCCAATTAAACACAATATTAGCAAAGATAGGAAATTTCATAATTAAATTAAAATAAGTGCATTTAAAGAAAATAAATAACAAAATCAACTTAAAATTATGTAATAAAAACAAATGATTATTAATATATCATTTTAATAATTTATTATTTAAAAAAAATTTATTATTTGTTTTTATAAAATTAAATATTATTATTAAAAAATTCTTAAAATTATGAATAATCATAGATTATCTTATTCTAGCAGTTTAAATTTTGATAAAGATATTAATTTTTAAAGTACATAGAAATAAACTGATGATAAAGTATTTCTTTATAAATGTCCATGTGATATTTGTTAACTTAATAATCTTTAAGAATCTAAAAAGGATAAAGATGATGAAGATTTTTATTCTAATAATAATGATAGTACTAATTAATTATTTCAAATTCTTCAAAAAATTAATGAAATATATTAAAATGATTATAAAGCTATTTTAAGATTAGACCTTTTAGACACTGTTTTATTTTTACAAGGAGAAGTTTAGTTGTATATTTATACTGATAAAGTAAATAATATTTAGATTAATTAAAATCAAATTTTTAAATTATTTTATCATTAATAAGAAACATAAAAATGATAAAATGATAAAATGATAATAATAATAATAATAAAAAAATTACATTATAATGATAATAATAATTATAATGATAATAATTTAGTAACAAGAACTAAGAATAATGAGAGGGAAGGAAAAACTTAATTAAATATACGTGAAAAAAGTGTTCATCGAAAAATCAAAAAAGCAAGAAGAATAATTAATAAGAGATAAAGGGGTTGATCGTAACAAATATCAGGAAATGTCATTGGTAAAACATTAAGATGAACATTACCAATTATTAAATGATTAATCATTCATTATTCTGATGCTGACTCGAGCTTCGGATAAGTTTTGGCTAGATATTCAATACGTACAATTGATTCCAAGAAGATCTGTATTTTTATATAATAATTTAAGGTAAACAACTTAGAAATTATCAAAATTAAGTTTATTTACGAAAAGGAAAAGAACAAAGATCTATTTCTTAAATCTTTAGATGATATCAATATCAACTGTTAATTAGAAAATGATAAAGAACAATTACAATTAAAACAAATGATAAAGTAAATCTAATTTGAAAATGAGTTAAAGTCATAATGTATTGAATTATTTGGAATGTTTTAGATTTACAAATTAGTGAATTTTATAGAAGCGTACTCTGGAATAAGAATAAATAGAGTGCAAGTGAGTTTTTTGAAAGGGGATAATAATAGTTTACAAGTGATGAGTTTGGATTATTTAGAGTAATTTAGTATTGAAAATAATGAAAACAAAACGAACTTTTTGAAGAAGGTTAGAGTTTTTGATAAGAATAAGCAACAAGCTTTGATAGAAGAATTGGAAGAACATCGCAAGTAACAATTTATTAATAAAGGCAAAAAAGATTACAAAATATAGTTTATGGATGATCATTATCAGGGAATCAAAGATATTCTGGATATTGATTTAGATTATAAAACTCCTATTGATAATACTAGTCAAATTATATTCTAGCAAATCAATAATGATCCTAAATGTTAAAATATTTCATAGTTCATTCATAAGTATAAGCAAAACAAAAAAAAGAATAGGAATTTATAAATTTAAAACTAAATACAATAAAACACTCTTTATCTTTAAGCTTTAAACAAAAAGCTTAACATTAATAATTATTTTTAGTAGTAGTAATAATAATTGTAATAATAGCAATAATAGTATTATTAGTAATAATAGTAATAATAGTAGTAATAATAGTAATAGTTGTAATAATAGTAATAGTCCTAATAATTATAAAATAATTAATATTAATTATAGTAATTATAATATAAATAAAAGTAATAATTGCAATAAATAAATTCTCAATAAAAATATATAATAAGTAAGAATTAGCTAAATAAAAATTCTAAAAAAGTTTATTCAGGTAAGAAAATATAACTAGGATATAAATCAAATTTAGAAAAAAATTAAAACTATAATTAACTCAAATAATAAATAATTTCATAACCCATTATGAAGACATTCAATGAAATTTATTAGAGCTTTAAAGTTAATAAAGAGTACAACATATAAAATGAACTTTAGTTTTAAAACTTTAGTAAAAAGAAGTAAAACCTCAGACATATATTTATAGCTTAACAGTTGGAAAAAACTCTGCCCTTTTTATTGAAAAATTACTAAAATGTTATCTGATCATATAATACTTATTACTTTTTTATAATACATATTACTTTTATATTTATTATAATCACACACATTAGGAAATTTTTACATTCTAATCAGTTAAATTTTTGTTTTAAAATATTTAACTTTTGCTTAATCTTTATAAATTATTATCACTACTTCCTTTAATATCTTTTATCGATTTTTCATTTCCTATTTACTTAATTCTATTTTTTATTTTTTTTAGTATTTCATTTTTAGCAGACTTAACTTCGGTCTTATTAAATATTTTAAAATTATTTACTTTTTTCATAACTTATTTGTACTGTTTTTAAGAATTTGCATTAATTTTTTAATATTCTATAAAAGTTTATAAACCAGAATTATCAATTTATTCTTTAATTTTTTATAATTTAATTTGATGAAGGTTTTTAATTTATTCTTGATTTTCTTATTATTAAATCTATTATTAATTAATTTGTTAAGCTATTTAAATATTTTCATGATCAAGTGGTTCTGTAGGTAATGATTCAGTATTTAAGTTTTATTCTTAAAATTTTTATTAATCATTTTATTAACTTGCACTGTTCCTTCTTAAAAATTGTTAGTTCATTATTTTTATAATTTATTGTTTATTCCAAAGGTATTTTAGTTTTTATTTGAAATAAATATATTTTTATTCACATTCAATAGATTCATAATATTCTATCGCTTATGTATATTATTGGACCAATTAATTTACTTTATCAATATCTCCTTTTCCTTTATCAATTATTCATTCTATATTATATAAATTTAATGAAAAATCTTAAGGTAGTTTTTTTTAATAAAAATCAAAATCTACACTAAAATCTGATTCAATGCTTCTTTAAGACATTGTTTATTATTTGATAGTCTTCTATTCAATTTATATATCTTAATTTGTTTTTTAGAAAATATCTCTGATAAAATTCATAAAAGTTATTTGCTTATTATAATTTCTATTATTATATTTTATAAATAATAATATTCTAATATAATAACATAACTATTTAAATAAAAAGAATTATTTTAATAAATAAAATTAATTGATATGATATATATCTATATCAATATTTTGATTAAATTAATTATATATTAAATGATTAGTAATAATTCAGAGGACTTTAACTCAATAAGATCATCTTTATCTACAAATCATTCTAATGAAGATTAATTTTTTAATCAGCCAAAACTGATATAAATTAATTAAAAGTATTTGAAAAGTAAGACTGAATTATGCAAAAATTGGGAAATGAATTGAGAATGTTCTTTCGGCTCTTAATGCTGTTTTGCTCACGGAAAAATAGAATTAGTAAATAGAAAGTTAATCAATATCAATTTTAAAACTAAAATCTGTTTGAATTATTTTGAAAAAAGTTATTGTCCCTATGGAAATAGATGTTAATATTTGCATAAAGATGTTATTTACACTAATTTCAAAACTTTAATTTAAAAAATTTACAATCAAAAGTAAATTCCATTAAATTTAATAAAAAATATGAAAAATTATCAATTTAAATTATCAAATTAATTGATTCTTTTTAATAATGATTTTGATAAATAATAAATTTTTAAAATTTCTTATTTAAATTCAGAAAATTAAAAAGAATATAAAAATGTTAACTTTAATTTAGCTGACTTAACAAATTCTTAAACAAATTTAGAAAATTTTCTGAATTAATCGAGTTAAAATTAGAGGAGATAATCACATAGACTCCCATTTTTTATTTAACTATCTGAAAAAAATATTTAAAATTAAAAGGATATTTTTTTTTTATAAATATGATTTAAAAATTAAAATTTTTAATAATAAGTATTTTTAAATATATATATATTTCATTATTTAATTTATTTTAAGTATTTATATTTTTTTAATATTAAGTTTTCTTTTAAAATAAAAAAGTATTTATTTTTTAATTATTTTTTCATTTTTTAAATAAAAATAATGTATCTAAATTAAATTTAATAAGTAAATTTTACCTTTCTTACTTGATTTTTTAGATTTATGATATATCATAAAATTTTATAAGTCTGAAAAGTATTTGTCTAAATAATCAATTTTAATAAAATTAAATTGCTATTAAATTTTTTCTAATTCTTTCTTATTATTTATAATTATTCAAAAAAATAAAAATCTTTCTTTTTATTTTTAAATTTAGTTTATTTAATAAAATTTTTATTTTATTTATATTTTATTAATATAATTTTTTTAATTTATTAAAAAATTTAAATAATTTTTATTAATTTTTTTTAATTATTTTTATTTAAATTTAATCATATAATATTGCTTTATTTTAAATATATTTCACCAATTTAAAAAAATACTTCTTCTTCAATTAATTTTAGTATTTCTTTAAATATCTTTCTAGCAAAAAATTATTCTTTAATGATTTGAAACAATATTTTTAAAATTTGTTTTTAAAATTATTTATGAAATACTAATTTAATTATAATTGCTTTTAATTTTCTATTTATATTAAGTAAATGATATTTTTAAATTTATTAAAAATTTTTTTTTAAATTTATAAATTTAATTTTCAAAGATAAATTTATTATTTCTTTATTGAACTAATTTTTTTAATTTTGTAATAAAAATATTTTTATAATCAAATAAAATATTTTTTTATTAATTTAGAATTAATATTGTGAAAAAAAATATTTTAGCTTTATTAATTCGACTAAAAATTTTAGAATAAAATGTAAAATAATTTTTTTTATAGTAAATATTTAAACATCTTTAAAGCTTTTATACTTTTACTATTTTTAAAGCATTTAAATCTTTAAAAATATAATTATAATTTTAAAGTATTTGTTTTAATTTTAATTTACTAAATTTGTCTAAATAGTTTTATCATATGCTTAAAACAAACTTGTTTATAATACTATTAATTATTCTCCTATACTATATTAAATTAATTATACATAAATATAATTTGCAGTAATTTTTATCTAATATTTTTTATAGCAAAACTCAATAATTTATTTAAAATACTTTTATTTTTTTTATTTAATCCATTTAAGTTAAAAATTTTTTATTATATTTTTAATAAATCATTCTCTCTTTTAAATATAATTCCATTTTTTCATAATCAATTAAACCATTCTTCTTTCTTTTTATTCATTATGTTTTTTTAATTTTAATTTTTTATAAATAGATATTTAATTTTAATTTCTATAATTTTTAATAAAAATTATACTTTAATATCTTTAATTTATTAAAATGTTTTTTATGCATTCAAAAAAAATATATTTAATATGCACATATTAATTTATCTTTTTAGATTTAATTTTAATTTTTGAAATATTATAACCTAAAGAAATATTTTTTTAATATATTTATTTTTTTGATTTCCTTTATAGCTTATTTAATTTAAGTTTTTTACATTTATTAATTTAAATATAATCAATTAAAAATATATAAATTAATTATGATAAAATTATTAAATTAAAATAAAAATGTTTCTTATTAAATTCAATATATTACGAAACTGTTAATAAATTTTAATTAATAATAATATTTTATTATTATAAAATATTTATTTTAACTTAATTAATTTATAAATAATACTTTAATAATCTCTATTTTTAAGACTATAAAATATCTAAAAAATATTTTTGAAAAATATATTATTATAGAAATTTAAAAAAATTAGATTTAATATATTTATTTTACATATATTATTCTTTAATAAATTTTTATATTAATATATTAGATATATTTGAATATAAAATAAATAAATCTTGATGAGTTAAAATAGCGTTGATTTTGATATTGAGCTTTAACATTATTAAAAAAGAAGTAATATTAGAAAATGTTGTCAAATATTATTTAATTTTTAATTAATTCTAATAAAAAAAATATTATAATTTTTTAAAATTCTTTTTTAAATTATTTTAAATAATATAACATTAATTTTAATTCTTATAAACTTATTTATGATAGTATTAATAATAACAAAATAAATAACTAACAAGATTATTTTTTATTTTTGGATTTTATTGAATGCTTTACTATATTTTATTAAATAAAGACAGCTTAGTTTATAATATAATAGAGTTATTATAAATCATATTAATAATTAATAGCAATTGAGTGTTAGAAATATATTAAATAGAATTAGAAGATATCGAATAAATAGACAGTTCAGACCTTCTTAATTAAATGAAGGTTGGTAAAATGGTTAAGAATATTATAATCAAATTATAGTTCATCGTTAATCTAATAATGATAATTAATAAAATTTATAAGAGGATAATATTAATTATAATTAGAACAATAATTTTGATAATAACAATAATAGAAATGATATAATACAAAATAATATAAACAATATTTAATAAAGTATAAATAATAGTGACAGAGAAATAGATTAATTTATGTAAAGAATGTCTTAACAGAACCCTAATTTAAACGAAGATTAATAAAATATGATAAGATAATAAATCGAATAAATATAAAGTATATTTGATTCTATTCATAATTTAGCAATAAACCATCAAGACATTTTGCGAAGAAGGAATATAAATATTTTAGAATTTCGAAGCTTGGACTTAGAATAAGTATGGCAACAATTAAGCCAAAGGAACATCAATATTATTAATTAATAATAGAGAGGTCTGAGACAAGAACAAATAGATGTATTGCCAGTATTCAAGTATATTGATGATATGCAATTAGACCAAGAGTGTACTATTTGTCTCACTGAGTTCCAGGACTAAGACTCTATTAAGACTCTACCTTGTGTCCATAACTATCATTCCAAGTGCATCGATCAGTGGCTAAAGTTGCAGAATAATTGTCCACTTTGCAAAACTACTGTCCTTAATCAAACTTAATCATCATGATCTAATATTATATTATTAGTTTCATTATATATAATCATTATATTTAAATTATGAAAAATAGTGTTATTGATCTCTACAAAAAAAATAACAATATTGAAGACAATATTTTTTAAAAAAGTTTAAAATCTACATTAATAGTTGGTATTATCTATTTAATTATTTTTTATATATATTTTTTTATTATAATAAATAATTCCTAATTTCATTTTAAAATTATTTATTTTTATTAATCATTATTTTAATTATTGATAATTTCAAAAAGTTATCTTAAAATTTATTTAAATTTCTATTTAATTTATTATTAATTTGAAATAAAAAATAATAATAAAATAAAAAATTCATTAAAAAATATCAGAATGAATAATAAAAGATTAAAATAATAAATAAAATAATATCAAAAAATATAAATGTGAATAATATGAATAAATAGGAAAAATATATAAAAATTAAAAAATAAAAATAAATAAAAAAATAAGAAATAAAAAAATAAATAATAAAATAAAAATTGAATAATAAAATAAATAATAAAAAATAATAAAGAATAATATAAAATTGAAATATAATATAAATAAAGATGCTGAAAATGGTCCTTGTAAATCAATATAAGAAGCAATAAACAAAGCAGAACCTAATAGCATAATAAAAGTAGCTCCAGGATTATATAGTGACAACCTAATAATAAACAAAGGTGGTTTAACAATTGAGCCAAAGGAAAAACTAGGAGATATAATATTAATAGTAAATTCAAAGCCAGCTATAACTATCGACCTAAAGAAGAACGAAAAATGTACGATAACTGGATTAAAGATAAGTCATAGTGGAAATAGTGAGGATCTGGAGAGATTGGAGAAGATTTTAGAGGAAAGAGAGATCGGATTAGGCAATAATACTGGAAATATAAACTAGCTGTTGCATTCTTCTCCTGATAATGAATTGGTCAATAAATTCCCCATTGATAAGTATATGAATGCTATTATTCTCCTTAATGGAGGTAAGTTGGCCATTGAAGAAACTCTTCTTTCTCTTTCCTTCATTGTCAAAGCCATCAAGTTCCCTCTTCCTGCCCTTGTCTGCAATGAAGGCACTGAGTTAGTCATGACCAAATGCACTATCAAGGGTATTACATCAATATATTATATTTATTCTTAAATTATCATTTACATATCACTCTTCATATTATTCATATTAAATATATATTATCATATCATCATCAAATCATTATCAAGGTAATAAGAACTATGATACTATTGGATTATTAATAAAAAAGGCAGATGTAATAATAAAAGATTGTAAAATTCACAGCCATTTAATGGGAGGAATACTTCTATGGTCAAATAAAAACCACACAGTTAAAATAATAAACAACACAATAATTTTTAATGGTAAAGTAGGTATCCATTGTGTGGGAGAGGATGGAATGCCCAGCATTGAAAATAATATAATTGAAAATAATAATGGTAGTGGAGTCAAAATAGGTTTAGCCAATAAAGCCAAAATAATTGTTAATCAGATTAAGCTGAATCAGGATGGAATTGAAGTTATTTCTGCTGAACCTTATATTTTTAATAATATCATCGACAAAAACTATAGTGATGGAGTTGTCACAAAGGTTTTTGATAGTCTCAGATGTGATGCCAAAATCAAAAACAATGAAATTTCAGGCAATAAAGTATTTGTTACATATCTATATAATATATTTCTATTTATAATATTATTATTTATTAAATTGTTCTCTATCATATTTATGCTATGATAGGAAAACGGAGTGAACTGTGAAGGGGAAAACAATTTCAGTAGGATTGAAAATAACAAGTTTATTGGATATAACAAGAAGGCAGGAGTCAGAGCTGATAATATGGCTTCTATTTTAATTTTTAAAAATAATATCAGTAAAAATTTAGCCTAGGGAATACTCTTAGTTGAAACGTCTAATGCTTTCATCGAGTAGAATAAAATTAGTGAAAACATCAAAGCTAATATTGCTTTTGGAGGATCTTAAAGTGTTAATACTATAATTCTTGAAAATGATATTGTTAGTGGAAGGTGTGAAGGAATCTTTATTATTGAAGGAGGTCAAGGTATTTTCATTAATTATTTTCATTAAAATTAGTATCATTTTTTATAATTAAAATAAAAATTTGTTATTATATATAATAATTTTATTAATTTATTTTTATATTGTAAAAATAAAAATTATTCTTCATAAATGTAAATATAATTATATTCGATTTTTATTTATTTGTCAAATCTTTAATTATAATTTATCAATAAAATATTTTTATATATTAGGGTGGATAATTCGTAATAGGATAATAGAAAATAATGATGGAATAGTAGCTATAACAAGTATACCTTTTATAAACAAAAATAAAATAGAGAAAAATAAAAGCAATGGTATAATGTTGATAAAAGATTCTAGACCAAAAATAACAAATAATTTAATTTAAGAAAATGATGGAATAGGTTTATTTATAAGAGATAAATCTAATGGAGAAATACATGATAATAACGTAAAAAAAGTATAATTATTTTAGATAAAAAATAATGAAATTGAATTAGTTGTTGAAAGAAAGCAATATTAATTATAAAATATTACAAAAGATAATATAATAATAGGAGATATTAGAATACCTTAAAATCTAGAATGTCTTATATTTTGATATTTAAATATATTTATAATAAAACTATTAAATATATTAAATTTTAATGATATACAACAAATAAAAATAATATAATTGGCTGAATAAAAATATAAAAAGAATAGGAAAATAAATAGAAAAATTAATCTTCAGAATAGTAATAATAAATGAAATTAAGCAAATAACTAGAAAACATTTTGAACTAACTCCACAGTATTGAGTATGCTAGTAGCACATGTTATATCTAAGCTGCAAATATTCTTGAGTTTAAAAATTTTTCTAAGTTATCAAAATATTTCAGAAAATAATCTTATAAAGAGTATGAAGACATGTTTAGAGTTTAAAAATACATGATATAAAGAAACATCTAACCTTCATTAATTAATCAAATTAATTTAAAATAATTTATAATGGATTCCAAATTAGAGGTTTCTATTTCACCTTAAAAACGTTATCCATTTGAATAATCTTAAACAGATAATTCAGAAATAAATAAATTATTTTTTCTCAATTAAGATTAATGGACTGACATTAAAGTCGTAGATTTGTTTTAGATTTATTATGAATTAGAATTTACTAATTACAATAATTATGATTGAGCTTTAGAATAAGCTCAATTTTAAAAAGATTTTGGATTAGTCTAATTTTTATAAATCAATTTATAATTGTAACTTTAAAACGTAAATGAATCTTAGATATTATTTTAACAAGCTAAATTAAACAATGAATAAAATGGATTAATTTATTATTTTGACAATCACATTCATAAAGTAAATTCTTAATAATGTCAAAAAATAAAACTTTATTCCAATAACAATATAACCAATTTTGAACATCTACATAAATTAAAAGAAAATAAACTTATAGTGGATATATGATCATATATTATTATTATTATTTAATTTCAAATATATTAATTTTACTATATCATTATTTTAAAATATATAGATTAAAAATAATTTACAATTAATTTATTAGATTTATTTTTATTAATAAAAAAATAAATTTAAATTAAATTAATATATATAAATAAACATAATATAATTTATATAAATTTTAAAATATATTATAAAAAGGTCTTAAATTTTAATAAAATTAATATCTGAAAATAATTAAGCTTTT
>Ga0315908_10002704_pt1 | contig 12887 bp, 9 predicted proteins | sample LakEriMetagenome_12_FD_203520 | JGI IMG/M metagenome (GOLD analysis project Ga0315908, IMG submission 203520) | Freshwater fungal communities from buoy surface, Lake Erie, Ohio, United States - Buoy 4 MA124 | ecosystem: Environmental > Aquatic > Freshwater > Lake > Lake biofilm | place: USA...
TCTTGGACATTAAAATAATTTTTCAAAGATTAATATTTAAAAGATAATAATATTTTAGATTTACAAATTGAAAATGAATAAGAAAATCAAACTTAATTTTAATGTGAAGATATTTAACAATAAAATTACTAAATTCTTTAGAGTTTTAAAATTTTTAAGCATTTTTTATTTGAAAATAATATGTAAAATTTTAGTGAGGCTAATTTTGGTCATTTAATAGGTTATGCTTAATTTATTAGTAAAAATCCATTAGAATTTAATAGATTTAATTTTGATTTATCTTAATTATAGGATTTATTAAATCTGATTATTTAAAACAAAATTCATTTAAAAATTAAATATTTATAGACTTTTATCCATTTGTCATTGTTTGTTTTTAAAATTGAAAAAAGTAATTATGAATTAGCTTTAGAATATTTTAAATAAATCTTTTAATTATTGAATATTCATAATTTTGAAGATTAAGGACTAAAATTTTATAAGATAATTAATTTTTTTTTCTAGTATTTTGAATCTTTATAGAAATTGTAATATTTTTAAAAATCTGAAGATAAACTAATCAATAAAATAAGCGAACTAATAATAAAATATAAATATTCTTTCTAATTAGAAAATATTTTATTTTTCAATAACTAACATTACCATTTTATAATTGAGTAATAAGATAACCTTAGGCTTATATAAAATTAATATATAATTTAATAATTAATTTAAGAAAATTGCTTTTTCTTTAATAAATAATAAAAATAATTATTATTAAGTGAAAATAAACTATATATAGAGATATTATAAAATAATTAGACAATCAATAATTTTGAAAGTAATAATAATAATATATATTTAAAGAACTTATTAAATAGATTTAAGAATTTAACATTATTTTAAATAAAAGCATAAAAAATTTATGATTTTTATATTAAATTATTTATCAATTATTATAAATAAAGTAAAAAATCATTTAGATTTTTTGAAATTTCTTAAAGATTAGTTAGGATTTTACTTTAAATCTCTTTTAATTAGAAAATTTAAATTTTCTGTGTAAGTTTCAATACTCTATCTATTAGAATTATTAATATATTTATTTTAATTTAAATTATAAAAATTTCTATTTGTTTTTGCTAGACTGTTTTATTTTTTATAAAAAAATTAACTTGTTTTATTAGTTTAGTTTATTGATTTCATACTTAATTTTCTATTTTCATTATTTAATTCATATGTATAATTAAAACTTTTTTATTTATTTTAAAAAAAATTATCATTCTAAATTTCTTATTGTTTTATATTTATCTCATCTAATTATTAGTTTAATTTATATTTTTTTTCTAATATTTTTTCATGCTCTTAATTTAAATCATTTTACATTTTTTATATAAGTAAGTGTTATAATTTATTATTAGATTTATTCATTTCTAATACTAATATATTAAATTTCTATTTGTTTTTCTCTAAATTATTCTCTTATATATTAGTATTTTCTAAATCTTTCTATAATTTTTTTCAATTTTATTCTAGTTCTTGTATTAATTAACCTTTTATAAGTTTTAATTCATTAATTTTTAATGATTTTTAATTTAATTTGATTTCTTTAATAATTCAATAATGTTTATTATTTTCTTTTAATAACATTTAAATTTAAAATTATTTATTTTCAATTTTTTGTTTTAGATTTTAAATTTTATTTTAAGTTAAGTATTAATTTTTATTACTTATCTTAAATCCAATCAATTTATCTAGTTCTAATTATAATTAATTTTTTTAAATTTAATATTGTTTTTAATCTTGAATTTATAATATTTACAATTTATTTTAAAATTATTAGTAAATATTTGAAATTTTTTCATTATTTTTTGTTTTTTAAGAATTTATTTATTATTAATTAAAATTAATTAATTATTAACAATTAATTTTTATTTCTTATTATTTAAAAGTTATTTAGTTTTCTATTATATTTTTTTTAATATTAAAGTAATTTAATTCTTAATCCCATATTTTTTATTTGATATTTAAATCTTCATTTTATTTTTTTATTTATTGAAGTTAAATATCTTACTAATTAATTTGAATTTGAATTTTATCATATTCTATCTACTATAATTATTTTTCATATTATTTTAATGTTTGATGATTTTATTCACCTATTTATTTTTTCAAATTATATATAATTTAATTATTTTTTAATTAATATTATTCTAATTTATATTTATAATTATCATTTATCTGTTATAATTATTTGTTGTATTTTTAATTTTAATTACTTTCCGTTATTTAACGATAATTATTTCTATAAATAGACTCGTATTATTAATAAATATCATTTTTTTATGTCGATTATGTAATTTGAATTTTTTACAATAATTAATTATATTCTTATAGTTTTTATTTTTTTATATTTTAAAATATTTCTTCTTAATTTTATTAAATCATTTTATTTAAATATTATTTTTTAATATTATTTTAATAATTTTAAAAATTATTTTAATATTCTACTAATTAATTATTATATTTTTATTTAAATATAAGTCCTTTTTCAATTAATTACATTTTGTAGTCTTCATCTTTATTTATCAGTAAATCTACAAAATTATCATCTATTTATTAAAAAGAATTCTATATTTATTATAAAAATATTATTTGTTATTATTCTTATAATTATTTTAATTCTTATTCATTAATTTTCTATTATAAAATCTGTTGTTTTTAAAATAATAATTATTATTATATAATTTATTATTGGTTTTAAAAATCTTATTCAATTTATAATTAATCTTATTATTACTTTTAAATTTCTTAATATTTTTATTCACTATTTTATTCTTTAAATTATTTATTTAATTATTATTACTAACTTTATTATAAAAGTTTTTTTAATTATAATTGTTCTTATAATTATTATTATTACTATTTTTTAGATGATTTTTCTTATTCATTTAATTAAGATGATTTTGTTTAATTTTATTATGATAATTTTGATATATTTTATTAACAGTTAGTTTATTATTACTATTATAATTGATTTTTTTATTGTTAATTTTATTGATATTATTTCGATTAATTTGTTTATTATTTTTATTTATTTGATTGCTATGATAAGTTTTGATGACTTTGCTATGATTAAGACTTAATTTAAGATTGATTAGAAAGAGATTGATAGGAGTCTTACTATTAATTAATCTATATTTAGTTATTAGATAAATTAGAAATAGGTTAGTCATTAATTTAAGATTTAGGATGATTCTTAATTAAAGAATCAGTTTATTTTTATTTGGCTTTCCTAAATTCAATTACTTTTTACATGTAAATTTAATCTAAAGGATGTTCCATTGAAATTTCTTCTGATTCGATATTATAATATAATAAATCTCCTTACTTATTCTTACATAATTTCCATTAAGAAGGTAATTTAGCTGTTATTCCTTCCATTGCTATTCCTAATAGTTCCTTTTCTTTCTTTGAATTTATTCCAATGTACTCTGCATATTCCATTAATTCCTCTTCTGTTGGTTCAAAATCTTCTTCGATTTCTACTTCATATAGCTCTTCAAAATCTGAATCTTCTTATTATTTACTCTAATTTTTCATATATTATTATACTTTTTTTTATTTAATTATTTTATAATTATCAAAATAATTCAGAAATATTAAAATCACTAATAATTTAAAACTTAATAAACTTCAATTTCCATAACAATAAACTATGATTTTCCTGAAAGATTATTACGATTATCTTCGATCGATTGTAATCCATTAAAAGTTGTACTTCCAATGGATTCATTAGATTCAATTTAATTTTTACCGTCTTTAAATAAAATAATTTCGTGTCCATCTCCGAAAATTGGTCCACAATTAGAATCACAATATATGGCATATTTACTTTTTTTAATTTTAAATAATTAAAGATCATCTAAATTAAATAAAAAAGCTTCTAAATCTTCATAATATTTTCCTTTATCTGAAGTCCAATTTTAACTGGAAAATCCCCCAAACCTTTTATTATAATTATTCTTTATAAACATTATAGTTGCTCCTTTATTGTCACAATTTTAATGGAATTAATTTGGATTACAATTATTTTATGTTGCTTTATATAATAGTTTTAGAATCAAATTTTTTTTATTTAAAGAGTTGCTAATAAATTGATATTCTGTTTTTTATAATATATTTGATTCTTCAACTAATCTATTTATTTAATATTTTATTTTACCTAATTTAAAAATTATTGTAATATTATTAAATTTTTTATTCTTTCAATTCTTCATTTTATTAACTTAATTAATCTATTTTTTAATTTAAAATATTTATTTTTTCTTCTTGCTATTATTAATATTAATTAATTTATTCTATTTGTTAAGATTAATCTTTTAATTATTAATTTCTAGAATTATCAATTTTTTATTCCAATAATTCTATTTTTTAATTTTGTATTTATATAATATTTTCTTATTCATTTAATTTTTAAGTTAAATTTTTTATTTGGTCTGATTTTTCTATTAATTTTTCATTAATTAATGATATTTTTTAATCTTATTCATGAAATATTTTTTAAATATTTCTTATTTAATTAATCTATTGCAATTACATAAAATATCTAATAAATTTGATAAAAAATAAATAATATTTATAAAATTAAAAAAATATGTATATTACTTAAAAATATAAAATTTTAATTTCAAATATTTTTCTAAGTTTTTTAAAAAGTTTTTCTTTTAGGAATACAGTTTTCAAATGCATCCTACCATGAAAATCCATTAATTTTTTGGATCAAAATTTCAAATACTAATAAAAATTAAGATAAATAAAATAACCGTGATTAACTGCTAAAACAGTTGAAGATTAAATTTAATATTTAGAAATCGGCAATTTTCTAACTTAAATAGATTAAATTTAAGCTTTATTAAGAGTTGCTTTAACTAATCTATTATGATCACATAATCCACCAATTATGTATATTTTTTCTTATTCAACTTCTGTTAATTCTTCTTCCGCATCCGCTGACAAATATATTATTCTTTTACTTTCATATAAATTCAAATAATCTTCTTTAATTAATTCTATTCCCCATTTTAAAATACCTTATTTTAAAAGTAGATTTTATAATATATTATCATTATTATTAATATAAATTTCACTATTAATTATTTTATTTTCATCACTTTATTAAATTTATTTATCGTTTGTGAATATTCCACTTATTTTTAATGCAACACATTTTTCATATTTTTTATTTTTATGATAACATTGAGCTATTTAAATATTTAAGGATTATTATTCTTTATATGTTAATTAATTTATAAATGATCCATCTATTATTATTGAATATTTTGAATTTTATTATTCTATTTTAAACTATTTTTTACTATAATAAAATTTTTATTATTCTTTTATTTCTTTTTGTAAATTATATTCTTCTTATTATTTTTTTAATAGTTTTTATCTCTATTTTTTTAATTTATCTTTTTCTTTTAACTTAATTTTATGCTCAGCTCAAGTCTATTGAAAATATAATTGTTTTATTTATTTTTTAATTTAATTTTTACTTAATTCAATAATTTACTAATCTTAATTTTCTGATGTATTCATTTAATTGTTTAATTTAAATATATTTAAATTATAGAATAATATAAAATTTTTAATTTCAGATATATAATCAGAAAATAACATAAATTTAAAATATAACTAAAATAAATAATATAAAAAATAAAAATAGTTAGATGGAGATAAAATATGATAATTAATTTTATGAAAGTTAAATAAAAAAAAAGGTGTTAGAAAGAGGCGATTCTAAGTTTAATGATCAAGTAAATCTTATAAGAATATTTAAATTTGTGGATCTTCAAAACACAGGAGTAGCAGATTTTGAATAGTTTGTAAAAGCAATGGCAAAATTAGGAGTAGTATTTAATAATAGAGAAGAAATCTTCCAACTATTTTCTACTTTTGATTCTGAAAAATAAGGATTTATAGATTATAACTTGTTTTCATAGTATTTGTTCTCAAAACCAGATAACATCAAACCTCCTACTAAATAAAATCTATAAGAATTTTCTAAAAATAGCAGTGTTATTAATACAAATACTAATAATAATAATCAATTATAGTAATCGATTAACAAAATTAAAAAGGAAATCTTCAAAAAAAAACTGGGTCTAAATTTGATAAATATTGAGTTAATTTTAAGATAATATGATATGCATTCTCATTAAATAAATAAAAATAAATAGTATGTAGATTAAAATGAATTCATAAATGCGAACAAATAATTGGGAATTAGTTTAAACGTATTCGACATTTAAAAATTATTTGAATTCTTAGACTAAAATGATAATGGATACATCGAAATCAATTAACTAATGAATATTTTGAGATGTAACTTTAATCAACATCAATAAGATTAATTATAAAACTTATACAAATAAATATTGTAATTACAAAAGTAATAAATACTTAATTATAGAGACATTCTCTAATGGATGTAGTTTGAAAGAATTGCTGAAATTCTAAATGAATAATCTTAAGCCATTCAAAAAGATGTTTTTGGATGTCTAACAAAATTTTCTATTCTTTGCAATTAATCTAACCAATTCTCATTATAAGATTTTATTCTTTTTTTAAGTTATTTATCAGCTGGATTTATTGAAGAATAAGCAATTAATCAATTTATTAACTTGTCTTTTAGTTAGTAATTAACAAGAATTAACAATGAACAATAAAATACTCATAATAATTAAATTATAAATGAAGATTAGTAATCTTAAATAAATGATCACAAAATAGTATTTAATAATGATTTAGTTATTCATGATAATGTTGTTATAAAAAATCAATCTTAAGATTAGAAATAAATTGATTAAGAAAATAAAAGAGCATTTGAATTAATAAAAGCTAGGGTAAAATAATAATTGTCTAAAAGAGGAATAAGAGGATTTATGGGATTGCTAAAAGTTTTAACTTTAATTGATATGCAAAATGAAGATAATTTGACTCTTGTTTAATTGAAAAGAGGATTCAAAGATTGTAGAATAGAATTAACAGAAAATGAAATTATCATTCTATTTAAAATATTTTAAGAGTAGCCTAAAGTCACTAATTATAAAAAAATGATTAAAGATATTATGGGTCCTATTCCTCCTAATAGATTATAATTAATACAGAATGTGTTTTAAATTATAGATATTGATTAACATCACATTATCACAATACAATAAATCAAACAATCTATAGTAATTTATAATTATAATCATTATAACTATGATTGTTATTGTCATTATTATTAATATATTTATTATTATAATTATAATTATTAATATCTTTATTATTATAATTATTTTTATTATCTTTATTATTATAATAATTATTGTAATCTTTATTATTAAATTAAATAATAAGAATCCAAGAAATCATCCAGATGTAAAAAACGGTAAAAAAAGTGATTTAGAAATATTAGAAGATTATAGTGAAACTCTTTAAATATTCTAATAATTAAAAGGAAACTCACTTGATAATTAATTAAATCTTAAAGATTTCATTAGTTATTTCAGTTATGTATCAGCGTCAATCCTTGATGATGGATTATTTGATGCAATTATAGGAGGAATATTCAAAGTTTATAGTCATTCAATTAATAATAAAAGTGCAGGAATTAACAGATAACTATAAAATTAATAATCTTAATAATACTTCTACAACAAAGAATATAATTAAAGGTAAATCGAAACTGATCCAGTTCCATTCGGAATCGATAATACCAAAAATAATTAGCAATATATCACTACTAATCAATAATAGTAATAAGAACAATAATAATAATAATAACAGAATAATGAAATGTAAGTCACTTAATAACCTAATTCTAATATAAATGATAAACAGTAAATGGAAAATAGTTTCAATAATTTGCAAAATAAGCCTCTTTACTTGTAATAAAAACTTTATAATTTGAATAATCAAACTCTTGTAAATTAATTCAAATCTTAGGTTCTTTAAAGAGGACTCAGAGGATTCACTAGTCTTTAAAGATTATTTACAGTTTTAGGTAATTAAATTATATTTTATATTTTTAGATTCAAATAAAATTGGAGAAACTGATAAAAATATTTTTATTAAAATTATAAGCGATCTATAGTTTAAAATTGATTCCTAATAAATTAATTCTTTATTTGAAATATTTAAAAATCAAAATAATAAAATAAATTATAATGTATTTTTATAAATTTTACGAGGAGAAATGAACGAAAATAGAAGAAATATTTGTTAAAAAGCTTATTTTAGATAAAGAAATAAATAAGGTTAAGTTATTTTAGGAGATTTATTATAGAATTATATTTATTCTAATCATCCTTACGTATTAAGTGAAGTAATGAATGAATAAGAAGCAAAAGAAGAATTCTCTGAAAATTTGTAAATATTGTTAGGAAATGACGTAATTAATTTAATTAATTTAATAAATAGGAAAACCAAATGGATTTCTAAGTAACGATGGAGTAATTCATGGATTTCTATAAGAATTATAGTGCAATTATAAATGATGATGAAGAATTTGAAGATATTTTGACCCTTACATGGGATCTTACCAAACCTGTTTAAATGACACCTGAAGATTATCGATAAGAATAAAGAAGCAAATTTTATTGATATTATATAATATTTATTAATTAATATCATTATATCTTGCTCTTTTATATTCTAATTATTGATAATTTATTTATTTATGTTTTTAGAGTAGTTAAGGGAATCTGAATAAATTGCAAAGTACTAGTTAGATAAAAATTTAACACAAAACTAATGAAAAGTTCTTATTATAGTATCAGGAGGAACAATATCAATGAAATAAACAGAGAAGTAAGAATAATTATTATATTAATAATGATAATGATAATAAAATAAAAAGAGGTCTGAAAGTAAGTAAGGGATACATCGAAACATTCCTTCGTTAAAATCCAAGTTTCTGCGACAGTGAATATACATACTTCCATGGAGAGAATGACTTCCTAATAACTCCAGAAAGTATATACAAACGTCGCATCGCATACAAAATTCACGAAATAGGAGAAATGATAGATTCATCAAACATGAACATATTTAAATGGCAATACCTTTCGACCTTAATCTATGACAATTACGATAATTATGACTCATTTATATTACTGCATGGGACTGACACGATGTCATACACAGCTTCAGCTCTTTCATTTATGTTTGAAAACTTAACTAAAAGTATAGTATTGACAGGATCATAACTACCTTTATGTTATTTGAGGAGTGATGGATATTCTAATTTATTGAATAGTCTTATAATTGCTGGCCATTTTGATATTCCTGAAGTATTGGTTATTTTTGAGAACAAGATATTTAGAGGCAATAGAAGCAAGAAGATGAACAGTGATAGTTTCAGTGGATTTGATAGTCCTAATTTTGATCCATTAGTAAAATTGGGAGTTGACTTTGAAATTAATTGGGAAAATATCCTTTTGCCTGAAAAGAAGATTAAGACTAGTCTCTTTAGTTAGATGTCTGATAAAATAGGGGTGATAAAGTTTACTCCTTATCCGAATGATATGATGTTGTAATAGATTTTACAGAAAGGGAATATTGAGGCAGTTGTGATAGAGTCATTTGGAAGTGGGAATCTGCCTAATGAGAATAAAGGAACAATAGATGTGATAAGAAGTGCATGTGAAAATGGAATAATAGTGGTTAGTTTATCTTAATGTTATAAGTATACTACTAATATAGGAGTGTATGAAGCAGGGACTATCTTTGGAGATATAGGAGTTATTAGTGGAATGGATATGACATTGGAAGCTGCTATGGCCAAGTTATCTTATCTATTAGGCAAAAGGCAGTAGAATGGATATTCATTGGAATGGGTTAAACACTAGATGTTGGTTAATCTTAGAGGAGAACTTACTTAGATTGATAAAGCTATTAAATATCAAGTATAGGAGGAACACTTCCTTGAAACTCTTACTAGCAGTATGAATAATCCTGAGTTTATTTCAATTGAAATCAAGTAACTTATCTAATCTCTTGTATTGCCTAATATTATTTGCTTTATGGCTAGATTGGGATTTGATAAGTTTCTTTTTAATATGGACAAATAAAAGATTGACTTTAATTTGAAGGATTATAATAATAGGACTGCTTTGCATATTGCTGCTGGTAATAATAATGTTAAGATTGTTAAGTATTTGTTGGAATAGGAAATTGAGATCAATGCTATTGATAATATTGGTAGGTCTCCTCTTTATGAAAGTGTCCTTTCAAGGAATCTTGAAGTCAGTTAACTTATATTTAATAAAGGAGGCAAAATTATTTGTGATCAAGATGAGTTGGTAGATCTTCTTATTAGTTATGTTCATGCTTATGATTTGTAAATGATTAAAATGCTACATTATTATGGAATTAATAGTTATAATACGTATTTGAATATTGATAATAAAAATATTGGACATTTTGCTGTTGCTTTAAATCATGTCAATATCGTTTTGTTTCTCAAAAATGATACTTAGTTTGATTTCATGTAGAAAGATAGATGGAATATGAATTGTCTTGATATTGCTTAATAATTTGGATTCAAAAAAATCGAAAATTTAATCAAATAAAATATTAAAAATATTAGCAATCATTAAATCAAATATGATAATTAAATCATTATTAATAACCTTAGTAATAAAAATTTAAAAGCATCATTTATTTCTAGGAAAATTACAAGTCTTAACAATTTATTAATTAATTCTGACTAATAATTGGAAAAATAAAATTAATATTTATAAAGCTAGGAAAATCAAAATTAATAATAGGCTTAAAGTAGATAAAAAAGTAGTAGAAGCAGAAGTAGAAGTAAAGATAAAATATAAATTATAAAAAGTAAAAAAGTAAAATCATCAGTTTCTAGTTTTGAAGATGAAATATCATCTAAATAATAATCGCAAGAATCAATTGATTAATGAAAATTATATTTTCTTAATAATTAAAAAATTTAAGGATAATTTTATTTTAATAAAAAAATTTGATAAAATTATATATGATTTTTTTCATTTAAAAAATCAAAAATAATTTTTATTAATTTCATTAAATTTTATTTTTATAAAATTAAATATTTAAAAATTAATGATTAATTTCAAAATATAGAAGATATATAAATTAATAAAAATATATATAATATATAATAATAAATATAATATGGAAACTTTATTTTAATATTAGTTTAGCATAGTATCCTCGATATTCCACTAAATAGTTGTTAGCTTTTTAATTAATAAAAATAGTAAAGATAGGAAAAAAAATATAATGAAATTCATAATAATATCTTTAGTCTTTATAATTGTTGATTTCTAACAAAATTTAAAAAAAAAAGAATAAAATTTATATTAAAAACTAGAAATTTTTAGAAATTATAACAACATTCAGTTAGAAGAAGCCATAAGATAAAACAAGAAATTAAATAAACAAGAGAAAGAAAAAATAAGGTAATTATTATCTCATCCTGTAATGAAAAATTATTATGAAAAATATTAAATATAAGATCCAGAATATACAGTAGATAAAAATGATTAATAAGTCCTATTAGAAAAAATTTTTTCTATTACTATTTATTATGTTTTGATTATTATAGTTGTTTGTTTCTTATCTAGACATTAAGAAGAAAGTAGAAAATGGCTAGTATTTATTGTAATGTCATGCTTTTTTTAAGAAATTAACTATTATTTAACTGAATTATCTTAAATTCATGATTATTTTGATTATTTATCTATGCCTTTGACTATTTTTGAAAGAATAAATATTTCAAGATAATTTAAAATACTTTTATTACAAATTATAAGGTAAAAATATATTTTAAATTATTAATTAGATCTTATTACGAATTAATTTTTTAATCTAAGGAAAGTTATATTTATGATTAAAATGAAAGAATTTTAGAAAATTTCAATAAATTTCAGGAAAAAAGTAAGCAGTTTTAACATTAATATAATTAAGACAACTAAAATAGAATTTCAAATTAATCATAATTATGCATTCAAAATTTATAATAAATTTAGAAAAATTTATAATTGAGGTTATAATTTGTTGGTGACTAATAAAGTATTTTTTATAAAATATTAAGAACATTATGGATTATTATCAAATATTTTTTTAAAATATTTTTTGCTTTATTTGTATTTGGAATTATATTAGGATTTCTTGGTTATAAATAGGATTGATGATATTTATTATAGTATTTTATATTAATATGTCTAATTATATTAAAAAAATATTAAACTTAAAATATATTAAATAAAATAATAATAGAGAATTATAAAACATTACCATTATAAAGATAAAGATTATATAAATTATCCAAAAAATAACAATTATAAATAATTATATAATACTAAAAAAATATTAAAATATTTATGTAATTACTAACCAATAAATATTGATGAAAAATATCATAAAAATGTTTTAAAATTAAATAAAAGAAGTATATTTGTTTAATTTAAAAATTAAAAATTTTTTTACTGATATAGTTATAATATTATTATTATTATAAAAATTTTATTAATTTATTTTATTATTTTTCTTATAAATAAATTACTACATTTTATTTATTAATAAAAATTTTTTTCACTTAAATTAGATTTAATTGATCAAACTAATCTTTAATGCAAATATTAAAAAGTATTAAATAAAATATTAATTGATAATTTTATATAAAATATTAATTTTTATAATATATGAATAAATAAGATAAATAAAAAAATATTTGGAAAATATTAATAAAATCTTAAGAAGAGATGTTTCAAAAATAAGACTTAAAAATATAAGAATAAGAAGATAGATTATTTAAATAAGAAGTTATAATTTAAGAATATTAAGAAATATTATAATAATAAATAGTCAAAATTAAAAAA
>Ga0315908_10002706_pt1 | contig 12886 bp, 9 predicted proteins | sample LakEriMetagenome_12_FD_203520 | JGI IMG/M metagenome (GOLD analysis project Ga0315908, IMG submission 203520) | Freshwater fungal communities from buoy surface, Lake Erie, Ohio, United States - Buoy 4 MA124 | ecosystem: Environmental > Aquatic > Freshwater > Lake > Lake biofilm | place: USA...
CACGCTACGCCAGATCATCGCCCTTGCCCTCCAGCTTGATGACCTGCCCACCGCCGTCCGCAGCCAGCAGCTCATCGTGCAGGGCTCCAAGCCGCCCGCCGTCAGCGATGTCCTCACCCTCGCCTCTTTGACACGCCAAAGCTCCGATGCCGATTCGCTGGCCGTGCTGGCCGAAGCCGTCGCTAAACTGCCCGCCCAGGCCGCTTTCCAGCAGTCGCTCATCATTTCCGCCACTACCGGTGAAGCCACCAACTGCAGCACCGCTGTGCAGGCGAAGTAATTTTCGCGTCCATTCGCCGTCTGGTGGTCTATGTTCACCCATGAAACGACTGACCGTCCTTTGCCTGCTTCTCCTTACCACTTTAGGCTGCACAGTGCTTCCGCGTGATGAATTCAGCCGCCGCCAAGTTTACGAACATCGCCTGAGTCGCCTCGAGTTCCCCGTGACCCGCGCCCGTCTCTACATAGCCCTGCGCCCCGCCGCTTCGGCGCGTCCTACGGGCGATGTCGGTGCGGGTTTGTTCTCCAGCAGCGAGGTTTACCGGCTCGATGATGTTTTCGTTGTCGAAATGTCCGTGGTTTACAAAGCCGTGGCGAACACAAGCGACTACCTCAATCCCTCCGGCTCCATCGGCGGCCAAGTCCGCGCCATCCTCGACGCCACGCAGAGCATCGACAATTTCATGACACGCGGCACGCCCGAGCATCCGGCGGACATTGTGCAAAAGGCACGCATCGTGCAACGACCGGTGCACCGTTATTGATCACCCGTGCTTCTTGATGACCTGAATGAAGTCCGGCAGGTATTCCTTGGCCTTCTTCTCGCCCACACCGCGAATTTTGAGGCCAGCGTCGAGCGTCTTGGGTTTCAGACGGGTCATGAACTCCAGGGTTTGATTGCTGAAGATCATGAAGGCCGGCACGCCTTCAGATTCCGCCAGCGTGGCGCGGTGGCGCTTCAGTTTTTCAAATAAGGCGTCGTCGAAACCGAGCTCGCGGGCCGCCAGTTCTTCATTCTGCGCGGTTTTGCCCTTCGCGGGCTTGGAAGACGGCGCATGCAGCGAAGGCCAGCGCAGTTTGATGCCTTGGCCGCCCTTCATCGCCTGGATGCCGCGTGGAGTCAGCGAAACGATGGGATACTCGCCGCTGCTGGTCTCAATGAGGCCGAGTTTTTCCAGTTCGGCGAACAGCGGGTGCAGCGCGTGCGTGCCGACGTGCTTGAGCAGGCCGTAGGTGCTGAGTTGATCGAGTCCGGCATCGACGATCTCCTTCGACTTGCTGCCGATAAGCATCTGAATGATGCGCCCTTTGCCGTAGCGGCCTTCCCAGGTGCCATCCGCGTGCTTGGTGGACATGCGGGCGATGCCGCTGAGCGCCTGACGCAGCATGGTGACTTCCTCCATCGTGCCTTCACGCGGCGGCTGCACGCCTTCGGCCCGGCACACGTCGCAGGTGCCGCAGGGGGTGCTCTCGGATTCGCCGAAGTAGCGCAAAATCTGCTCCTGGCGGCAGGCTTTGTCGTCGTAGCACAGCTCGATCATCGACTTCAGCTTCGAGCGGTCGCGGCGGTCTTTTTCGCGCAAGGCGTCCGTGTCGAACTGAAGATCACGCGTCAGCACCTTCGGCTGGAGCAGTCGTGTGCCGCGAATGCGCTTCCCGGGGACGTCAAAACGCTCAATGTAGCCGTTGCGGGTGAGGTGGCTGAGCGCCGAGCCGATGGCCATGCTGTTTTTGGCTCCAGCGCGGTCCGTGATGTCGTCAATCGACGCCTGCAACTCGTGATTCGAGTCTGACGCGTTCAGCAGGGCCTGATACACGTTCCGAATGATCTCCACGCTTGGGTTGTTGCCGTCGATGAAGAACTCCTGGGTCTTCGTATCGGCGAAATTGAAGAACAGATCGCACTGCGAGGGCTCGCCATCGCGTCCGGCACGGCCTGCTTCCTGGTAATAGGCCTCCACGCTGCCGGGAACGTCGAAATGGACGACAAAGCGCACGTCCGAGCGGTCGATGCCCATCCCGAAGGCGTTCGTGGCCACGGCGACATCGGCTTTCTTCGAGATGAACTTCGTCTGGCGTGATTCGCGTTCTTTGTCATCGAGACCGCCGTGGTATTCGATGGCCTTGAGCTTCCAGGAGCGCAGTTCCTCGCCGACTTCCTCGACACGCTTGCGGGTGGAGCAATAGACGATGCCCGTCTTGAACTGCGTGATGATGTGTTTGAGCCGCTGGTATTTGTCGCCGTTGTTTTTTGTCTGCGTGATGTTCAGGCTCAGATTCGGACGTTCAAAGCCGCGAATCGTCACGAAGGGATCACGCAGTTGCAGCGTGCGCAAAATATCCTCCCGCACCTCTGGCGTGGCGGTGGCGGTGAGGGCGACGACTTGCGGCCGGTCCAGATGCTCCAAAGCCTCGCCAAGGCGCATGTAATCTGGTCTGAAATCGTGACCCCACTGAGACAGGCAATGCGCCTCATCGACGGCAAACAGCGCGATCTGCACCTGCCGCAGTGCATTGGTGAACAGGTGGCTGCGAAAGCGCTCTGGCGCGACATAGACGAGCTTGTACTCGCCCCGACGCAACGCGTTGATGCGCTCCTGCTGCTCGCCGGGGGAGATGGAGCTGTTGATCACCGTGGCAGGAATGCCGCGCCGCTCCAGCGCATCGACCTGGTCCTTCATCAGCGCGATGAGCGGACTCACCACGACGGTCACGCCATCCATCACCATCGCCGGAAGCTGGTAGCAGAGCGATTTGCCGCCGCCGGTCGGCATGATGACCATCGTGTCGCGTCCGCTCAGGATGTTCGCCATGACGGTTTCCTGCCCGTCGAGAAACTCGCGGAAGCCGAAATACTTCTGCAACGCCAGCTTGGCGTCGTGAATCGGTGTGTGTGTGGCGATGGGTTCTTCTTCGGGCACGGGCCTTGCATCATGGATGCGGCGCGGGAATCCTCAACCTCCGCTCACTTTTCATCTTTGCCGCCGGGCTTGATTACGGCTGGCTGGTCAAAGCCGAGCCTCTCACCGGCAAAACGCAGGCATTTCACGATGTTTTCCTCCTCAAACTCCAGCGCCGCCTCGGTGCTGAGGCCCGCGACCTTGGGCAGCTTCGCCGCTTGGCGCTCGCGCACGAGATTGAGCGTGCGGACGAGCTCGGTGCCGGGTTTGTCCGGGAAAGTGGCCCAGTAGCCGGGTTTGAGGCAGGGAATGTCCAGCGGGTCACGCGTGATCATCTCCAGGTGGTAATCCAGCTGCGGATTGTATTTTTCAAAATGCGCGAGCATGCGCGGCAGATCGAGAATGCCCTCTCCCAGCGGCACTTCGGAGAGCAGGAAGCCCTGCGGCATCTCCTGCACGGCCATGTCCTTGATGTGGGTGGTCACGGCGAAGGGTGCGAGGGTTTCGACGACCTGCATCGGATCTTCGAGTAGCGCGATGCTGTTGCCGGTATCGACACACGCACCGATGTGGGGACTGCTGAGGCGCCCGAGCACCTCCGCCAGCTCGGCGGCATGAAAATCTTTGTGATTTTCGATGCCAATCTTCACGCGTAGCCGTTTTGCGACGGGTTCGGCGAGTTGCATGGACTTGATCGCGCTGTCTTTGAAGTGCTTGAACTCCTCCAGGCTGGAAAACAGCTCGTAGCGCCTCCCACCCGTCGCGCTGCGGTAGATCGTGGCCCCGGCCTCTTTGCCGAGGCGTAGCTCGTTTTCAAAGCGGGACACGTCATTCTCATTCTTCGGCAGTGTGATGCTGCCTTCGAGCTTCAAGCCATAGGACTCGCGCGTGTCACGCACTTGGCCCGCAAAGCCTGCTGTCCAGCCGCCGACCATGGTCTGCAAAGCCCCCACGCCGAGTCCGCGCACATGATCCAGCACATCCAGCGCGTGCATGAAGGGCGGGTTCTTGAGGCTGGAGTATTGCCCCTCCCAGCGCTTCCAGTAGGAGTGGATCACGATGCCCATCCGCTTCCCTTGCATCGCCGCAGGCAGTGGCATGGCGGCCAGGGCGGAGGCTGAGGTCAGAAGATTGCGGCGGGTCATGATGAGGCAAGGAACGCGTGCGTGCGTGTCATCATTCAATCTCCTGACTCCTGCTCCTGCTTGGCCAGTGTGTGGGCAAAGGGGCTGGTGGAGGCGAGATTGTGCTGGCGGATGGCGACGGACCAGAAAGCCGCCAGTTCGTGGTCGGCGGCGCTCCACAGGCGGTAATGCAGGTTGGTAACGGTGTCCGTGTCATGCATGAGCGCCTTCAATTCTTGCGCGCTGAGCGTCTGCGGCCCCTGGGTGATGAGGCGGTGGCTGATCTCATCAAGGTAACTGCGAGAGACGTCGATGGTGCGGCGGCGGCGTAGCAGGCTGACGTGGAGGCCGTTCACATACGGGTCGAGGCAGACCTGCATGAGGCCGTAGTGGCGCTCCAACTCGGGCGGGAGCTGGATGCGGTCTTTAATTTCCTCCAGGTTCTGCTGCATGGTCTTCAGCACGGTGGGCGGCTCATGCTCCTCCGGCGTGAGGAAGAAACCAAGTCGCCTGCCACTGCGGCTGCCGGAAACCAGGGCGGCGACGAGGATCGAAACGACCAGCGAGAACAAAATCGGGCTGATCCAGACGAGAAACTCCCAGGAGACAAACCAACCGAGCACCGCCCAAGCCACCCCCAGCAGTGAGACGCTGGCGAAGGTAATGATGATCTCGCTCCAATTGATCCCGCCGTCGATTTTCCGGCGCTGCGTGACCCAACTGACGCTTTTCCCGATGAGCGTGTAGATGACAAACCGCGAGTGGAAGATCATGAGCACGGGGGCCATGAGCGTGAACACCACGGTATCGAGCAAACTGCTGACAAAGGTGAGCAGCCGCAGCTTCAGCGGCTTGAACAGACGGCCGGTGATGACCTCGTCGAGCAGGATGACCGTCTTCGGCAGGAAGATGAGCATGGCGGTGAGGCCAAGGAGAATCTGCTCGGCCAAGATGGCCTGCGGCTGCTGATGCGCCGTGGGCGTGGCGGCGAGATACGTCGCCAGCACGAGAAAGAAGAACCACAGCAGCGAGCTGACATAGCTCAGGATGCCGTGGAGGAAATTCACGCGGCTCATCGGGTGCCAGCCCTTCGCAAACACGAGCCAGAGATGCTGGATGTTGCCCTGGCACCAGCGGCGGTCGCGTTTGAGCATGTCCACCAGTGTGGGCGGCCCTTCCTCGTAGCTGCCACGCGTGGTGGGCAGCAACCGCACGGCGTAACCAGCCTTCCGCATCAAAGCGGCCTCCACGAAGTCATGGCTCAAGATGTGACCGCCGAAAGGTGCGTTGGCAGGCAGCGGCGGCAGTGCGCAGTGCTCAATGAACGGTGCGAGGCGCAGAATGGCGTTGTGGCCCCAGAAATTGGCCTCGCCGCACTGCCAGTAGTCGAGTCCGGCCATAAAAGGCGGCCCGTAAAGCGCTTGCGCGAACTGCATCACGCGGCCCAGCAGCGTATCGGCTGCGATCTGCTTTGGAAATGTCTGCACGATGCCGATGCCGGGATTTTTCTCCATGATGCGCACCATGCTGGTGAGCAAGGCACCGGACATGAGGCTATCGGCATCCAGCACGACCATGTAGCGGTAGCGGCGGCCCCAGCGGCGGCAGAAGTCGCTGACGTTGCCGCTCTTGCGGTTGATCTGCTTGCGGCGCTTGCGGTAAAAGATTCTGCCGAAGGCGTTGAGCTGGCGGCAGAGCTCCAGCCAAGCGGTTTCCTCCTCGATCCACTGGCTGGCCTTGTCCGAGTCGCTGAGAATGAAAAAGTCGAAGTTTTTCGACTGCCCGGTGGCTTCCAAGGAGAGGTAAATCGAGCGCAGCCCCTCAAACACGCGTGTCACGTCTTCATTGAAGACTGGCATGACGATGGCGGTGCTGGCGGTGATCGGCTGCTCGTAATCTTCCGCATTGAGCGTGAGCCAGAGATTGAGCGGATCAGGCTTCGGCCGATTCATCAGCCACACGCCGAAGAGCGCGGTCCAGAAGCCGACATTGAGCTGGTAATAGAGCGGGATGAAAACCAGCAGCAGCGCCCACTCCGCGATGCGCATGCCGTTTTCTGAGAGGAAAATGAACGAGAGCCAAGCACCGACGATCGTGCCTAGGCCGACGAGCGAGAAAAACGTGGCCCGCCGCGTGCGCGAGATGCGCTTCGGCGGCATGCCGGCGGTCATCGCGATGTTCGCAGTCTGGCTGCCGATGGGTGCGCTCATGCGAAGAGGGAGTAAAGGTAGCCCAGCACGCTGAACACGATCACAAACAGCACTGAGTAGCGCAGGATGGGATGGCGGCCGAGGCGGTCGAAGGTGTCCTCCGCCACATCCGGGATGAGGCCGAGGTCAATGTCACGCGGCGTCATTTTACTCACCTGCATGCCCGGGCCGGAGGTGCGCAGGGCGGAGCGCATGGCTTCGGCCATGTCATTGGGCATGTTTTTCTCATCCAGGAAGAATTGCGGCCAGCGGGCAGGGCCGCCCGCGAGGTGGAAACCCAGCCGGCCCGTGGCCTCAAGCTGCGCCTCGCTCAAGTTCAGGTCGCTGTAGATCGCACCCAGCCACTCCCGCAGCATGAGCCGCGCTTGCTCGATGGCATGCGCCGTGGGCGTGCGTGTGGGGTCTTTCGCATGTGCCTCGGCGGCCTTGCGCAGCGTTTCCAGGATGAGTTGGGTGCGGCGGATGCGGTTGTGCAGCTGGTAAGAGCGGAAATAGTCGGCGAGGCGCGCATACGCCTCGTTCCATGCTTCCTCAGTGCCCGTCGCCGGCGCGAATTGGATGTTGACTGCTTCCATGATGGCTCAAATCACGAGCCGCCGCGAGGATGCGCAGATTTGACGCCATGAAAAGAGATTCCTGTGATGCTGCAGGGGTGTAGAATTAATCCATGAACGACTTAATTCAGCCCAGCAGAGGGATTGGCATGCGCTGGTTGTTTGGGCTGATGCTTTGGGGCAGCGTCTCCGCCAAGGAGGTCTGCATCCCTTGCACCACCTGGTATGAAGGTCACCTCAGCTCCAGCGAGACCGCTTTGGTGGGCGAGGTGGTCAAAGTGGACTCGCAGGTGGAGCAGTCGCCCTCCCAGGTGCTGCCGCAAGAGTCCTGCCTCATCCGTGTGGACGAAATCATTGGCTCCAGTCCGGAACTCCAAGGTGCCACGACGGCGAAGCTGGTGGCGAATCACATTCACGACACCTACCAGCAGCTTGAGCTGGACTGGGGCGTGTATCGCCATCTTCAGCCGGGGCAGAAGGTGCTGGTGCTGATTCATCGCAATAAAAAAGAGGTGGCCGTCGGCAGCGATGCGCTGCTGGTGCTGACCGAGGCAATCCGAACACTGCCGGAGAGCCTGCGGCGCACGCAACTCGACCCCGCCAAGTTTACGGAGGCCGATCTCGCGTTGTGGAAAATGGCATGGCCGCGCCTGCACCAAGATTTGGCGGATCGCGTGGCTTACGCTCGGGAACAACAAGCTCTCGGCGACGTGACGACGCCCGTATGGGCGGCGCTGGCAGGCATGGCCCTCGCGTTGGGGTTGGGGATCGTTTGGATCGTCAGAAAAGCACGGCGAACCGCTTGATCACGCGATCAGCTCGTTGATGAGCCTGCCGCCGTTGACGATGTCCACCGGGCGGACGTTTTCGACGACGATGCGCTTGGAGGCGTTGATGCCGAGCAGGCGATACATCGTGCGGGCGAGATCTTCGGGGCCAACAGGGTTCTCATCCGGCTCACCCCCGAGGGCGTCGGACTTGCCGTAAACAAACCCTTTTTTCACCCCGCCGCCAGCCATCGCCACGGAGAAGACGCGCGGGTAGTGGTCGCGGCCATTGGTGGAGTTGATCTTCGGCGTGCGGCCAAATTCACTGCTGACGAGCACGAGTGTGGTGCCCAGCATGCCGCGCTCGTCGAGATCGCGAATGAGGCGGGCGAAGGCCATGTCGAACTGCACGGCCTGACCTTCGAATCCGCTCTTGATGTTCGAGTGGTGGTCCCAACTGCCGAAATTGACCGAAACCATGCGGGTGCCAGCCTCGACGAGACGGCGGGCCAGCAGGAAGCGCTGGCCAGCGGCGTTGCGGCCGTATTCATCGCGCAGCTTGGCGGGTTCGGCGGCCAAGTTGAAGGCTTCACGCGCCTGCTGGGAGCTGATCAGTTTGTAGGCGGCGTTGTAGAAGTTGTCCATGGCGCTGAGGCCATCGGATTTCTCCGTGCTGCGGAAATGCTCGTCCACCGCACTGAGCAGGCTGCGGCGGCGCTCGAAGCGCTTCGCGTCGATGTCCTTCGGCGTGGCGAGATCACGCACGGTGAAGCCAGCGTCGGCAGGATCACTGCCGAGCGCAAAGGGGCCAAACGCGCTGCTCATGTAGCCGCTGCCTTGATCGGGAGCGATGACACCTGGGATGGCAATGTAGGGAGGCAGGTTGTTCCGCGATCCCTGCTCGTGCGAGATGATGGAGCCGAAGCTGGGGAACTTGATCGCCGGGCTGGGGCGATAACCGGTGAACATGTTGTGCGTGCCGCGTTCATGCGCGGCCTCGCCGTGCGTCACGGAGCGGATGATGCTGATCTTGTCGAGGATATTGGCTGTGTTGGCGAACTTCTCGCCCACATACTCACCGGTCACGCCTTTGATCGGGCTGAACGGGCCGCGATAGTCCGGCGAGGCAAAGGGCTTCGGATCCCACGACTCATGCTGGGCCATCCCGCCGGGCAGGTAGATGTGGATGATCGACGTGGCGATGGGCTTGTAGCTCTCCACCGCCGGCATGGCCAGTTCTGCGGCCTGAAGCTTCAGCAAGTTCGGCAAAGTGATGCCCAGGCCCGCCATCGCGCCCACCTGAAGGAAGTCACGACGGCCCTGGGCGGTCGTGAAGAGGTTGCTGTGATTGCCGGAGCACAAGGGATGCATTTTCATGGTCGTGTCAGTGGGTTCAGACCCGAACTTACCCTGCATTGGCACGACTTGTTGCGTCCGCGGGCCACTCTGACAATCCAGGTGCAACGATGCACAAAAAGTGAGTGCCGCCTAGTGCCTGACGCGCCTGCTGGTCCAGCCGCTTCACGCTCTGGCGGCGGCCAGCCACAGTTTCAGGCAGGTTTCAGTCCTTCAACCCAGACTCCCCATCCCGCCACTCCTCGAACCTCTGCGCCAGCGTCTCGGCGGTGATGGATTCGGTGATGCCGTCGATGAGCGTCTTGGTTTTGCCGAAGGTCGTCTCGGCGCGCACGCGGTAGTAGAACTGGTTGCCGGACTGCATGTTCGAGTCGTGCGTGAAGCCGACGATGTGGCGCGGCGCATAATTCTCACGCCATGAGTAGAACGGGCCGATGCTGTTCACGATGCGCAGCTCGTCCGCCGTGATCTCGACGCGGCGATGGTGCAGCAGCGTCCACAGGCCAATGCCGAGGATCAGCGGCGAGGTGATGCCCCAGACGATGCGGAAGATCCACGGCGCGCCCTGGGACACCAAAACCAAGAAAACGAGGCACCAGATGGAGCCGAAAATGAGCAGAAAGAGGCCCAGGAAACGAAACCGGCCCGGCGGGCAGACGAATAGCGTGGGAAGGCCGTCCGCATCGAACTCCACCTGCATGCGGGCGTTTTTCAGCCGCTCCACCAACTGTTCCGTGCTCGGTATGATGGCCTCGACCTCGTGGTTCGTGTCGGATTTGGCGAGTTTCGCCTGCTCGCCGGTGACAAACACCGGCAGCGGCAGCACGGTGGCCTTGCCACCGTTGGCGGGACTGACTTCCAGGCACCATTCATGCAGTTCTCCGCTCCCGGTGATGAACGCGGCGTCCTCAACCGCGGCGCACGGCAGCCCCGGCGGAATCTCAACGCGCAGTGGCAGCGCCGTGCCGGTCATCTCACGCCGCGCCTCACTGGCGGAAAGCGTCTGCGTGTGCTCCCAGAGATTCTCCGTCGAGGTGGAGGTGCTTTTGCCGGTGCGCCGCGTGATTTTGCGCTGGCAGAGCAGCCGCGCCTGAATGACCTCACGAGGCGAGAGCACGCGCTCAAAGCGCAACTCGCCCTCCAACACGCCACCTGGACGCACCGGTGTTTGTTTGAGCCAGAGCGACGTGCTGCCGAGCGCCGAGTGCGTTTTAAAGCGCTGCCAGGCAAAGAACAGCGGAATCAGGGCGAGCACGGACGGCAGCAAGCCGAGCGCGGCCAGGAGCGACTTCGACAGTTCACCGCTGACGAGGATCGCCAGCGCCAGTGGCCCCTGAATCAGCAGAATCCAACCCGCGACGCCGAGCAGCAAAGGGAGGCCGTTTTTCGAAGCCTGGATCGTCTCACCACTCCACTCCGAGCGCCAGCGCCATGGCTCGCCAGGATGCCGCAATTCCAGCTTCCGGCCCAGCGCGGCTTTCCGCGCCTCCCAAGCACCGCCGCCTGAGACGAGAAAGCCTACCAGCGGGAAAATCATCGGGAAGATGGACATCAGCAGCAGTAGCCCCCAACGCAGTTCACGAAACAGGACCGCCTGTGCAGGCTTCGCGGGATTCACATAGCAGCGGAATGGCTTGTCACGCCCCACGAAGGCCCGAATCTGCGCATGCGCCTTCTGCTGGAAGTCGCCGATATTGTCCGAGCCGCCGGTGAGGCTGACTTCCTCGCTGTGGAAGGTGCGGCCGTGGTAGCGGTAGCGATAACGCGCTTCCGTCTTGTGCGTGGTGCCGCCTTTGCTGCCGCGTGAGGCTTTCATCTCCGCCTTTTCAATCCAGCATGGCACCTCCTCCCAGCCGCGTGCCGACCACCAGCTGCTGATCCCTGGAAAATACAGGAACCAGCCGATGGCCAGTCCCGCGATGATGAAGGGGAGGCCAAAAAGGGTGACACAGCCGCCGCCGAGCTGTTTGACGAGACGCACGGTGCTTGAGGGCATTCGATTGAGCTTCAGCATAGGCACAGCATCGCACAAACCGGCTGACTTCTGCAACTGGCGGGTATGATGCGCGGCCATGCCTCCCGCCTTTCATCCCTACGGCCCCTCACACAATGCGGCGCTCCTTGCCACACTGGTGCTTTTGATGGCGCTGCTCGTGCTGGCACGCACGCGTTACGCGGTTATCGCGCAGCGGGTGCTCGGCAGCATGCTGCTGGCCTTGTATCCATTCGGGCTGGCGGTGCATGCCTATTACGGATCACTGACGGCCCAGACGGCCCTGCCGCTGCAATTCTGCGACATCGCCACCCTCGCGGGCGGCATCGCCCTGTGGACGCGGCGGCAGTTCTGGTGCGAGGTGGTGTACTTTTTCGGCCTTGCTGGCACTTTGCAGGGACTGCTCACACCGGCGTTGATTGATGAGTGCCCGGACCTGCGCTACTTCCTGTTCTTCCTCATGCACGGCGGCGTGCCGGTCACGTCGATCTACGTCGTCACCGCCATGCGGCACCGCCCGCAGCCTGGCGCGGTGATGCGCATGATGGGCTTTTCCCTGGCGTGGTACGCCCTCATCGCGGTGATCAATTTCGCTTTTGGGGTGAACTACGCCTTTCAATGCGCTAAGCCGCCACAGGCCAGCCTGTTTGACCATCTCGGTCCCTGGCCGTGGTACAACTTCAGCGCCATTGGCCTCGGTCTCGTCTTTTACTCCGTGCTGTACCTGCCCTTTGCCTTTCGCAAACGCGCCGCTTGATTGAGTCCTGGCCTCCGGCGGCTATTTCACGCCCCCAGATGTCACTTTGCATTTCCCGAATCGCCCCCATAATCGCCACCCCTGAAATCCCACCCCACCCAGCCCCCTGAAATGAAAGCACCCGCATGGTCCACTGACGACAGCGCAGATCTCTACGGCATCCGTGAGTGGGGGCATGAGTATTTCGATGTTTCCAAGTCCGGCGAGGTCGTGGTGAACCTCAAGGATGGTACCAAGACGAAGCCCGTCTCGCTGGCATCCATCGTCAAAGGTCTGCGCGAGCGCGGCACCCAGCTTCCAGTGCTCATGCGCTTCGGTGATCTGCTGCGTGGTCGCATCGACGAGCTGAACGATGGCTTTGCCTCAGCGATCAAGGAAGGCAAATACCAGGGTGTCTATCGCGGCGTGTATCCCATCAAGGTAAACCAGCAGCAGGAAGTCATTGAGGAGATCACGCGCTACGGTCGCAAGTACCACTACGGCCTGGAAGCTGGTAGCAAGCCGGAGCTCATCGCCGCGCTCGCCTACATGCACGACCCGGAGGCCTACATCGTCTGCAACGGCTACAAGGACGAAGAGTTCATCGACTTGGCGCTGTACGCGCAGAAGATGGGCCTGCAGGTCATCCTCGTGCTCGAAATGCCGACAGAGCTCGACCTCATCCTCCAGCGCTGCAAAAAAATGGGGCTGCGGCCCACGCTCGGTGTGCGCTTCCGTCTTGGCACCGAGAGCGCCGGGCATTGGAGCGGCAGCGGTGGCGACGCCAGCGTCTTCGGCCTGAATATTTCCCAGCTCATGCGGGTCGTGGATCACTTGCGTGAGGAGGGCATGCTCGACTGCCTGCGCATGCTGCATTACCACCAGGGTTCGCAGATTCCGAACATCCGTGCCATCCGCCAGGCGGTGAACGAAGCCACGCGTGTGTATGTCGGCCTCGTGCAGGAAGGTGCCCGCATGGGCATCCTCGACCTCGGCGGCGGCCTCGCCATCAGTTACGACGGTCAAAAAGGTGCCTCCGCTGCCAGCAGCAACTACGGCACCAAGGAATACTGCGCCGACATCATTGAAGCGATCACGGAGGTCACCGCCGAAGCTGGCGTGCCGCACCCGGACATCATCACCGAGTCTGGTCGCGCCATTGTGGCCTACTACAGCGTGCTGGTCATCAACATCCTCGACATCAACCGCTTCGAGCCGCGCAAAACCATCAGCGACATCGAGATCG
>Ga0315908_10002707_pt1 | contig 12885 bp, 8 predicted proteins | sample LakEriMetagenome_12_FD_203520 | JGI IMG/M metagenome (GOLD analysis project Ga0315908, IMG submission 203520) | Freshwater fungal communities from buoy surface, Lake Erie, Ohio, United States - Buoy 4 MA124 | ecosystem: Environmental > Aquatic > Freshwater > Lake > Lake biofilm | place: USA...
AACTAAAACACTCTTATAAATTTTTCACTAATCCTTTTTAAATATTTATAAGTTAGCTATTAAATTTGTTTTATTTCCCTTTAATTATTATTATTTTATAAATACTTTATAGCTTTAAAAATACGTTAAAGTCTTTTTCCAAATTATATTTTATTTCTTTTATTACAATGTCGATTTTGAATTTCATAACTTCAGTTCCTATTCTACTAAACATTAAATATTATTATTATTTTATTTCTATTACTAACAAATTTTATTATAATAATTAGATAATATAATAATAAACATAATGAAGACTTATTTTATATTATTATTATTAATTTTTTGTCAAATAGTGATATTTAGTAGCATAAAATTAACAAAAGTAAACAAAAATAGAGGTAAAAATAGACAAATTATAAAATAATATGAAAATAAGAATTATAAAAAAATATGGAATATAAGATTTATTAAAAAATATGAAATATAAAAATTATAAAAAAAATAGAAGAATAAAATATAAATAAATAGATTTTTTAAAATTGAATGGAAAACAAGGATTACCTCCTTTAACTTTAGATGAATTCTAATTCCGACTAATAACAAACATGTTCAACGGTATTCAATACGAAAGACTTGAGATGGACAACGATAACAAACTGCTAACATACCAAAACGGATTTTCATTTAACAAGATGATAAAGTGCCATTGGGGATAACATATAGTCTTGGCCTCAAAAATGCTATTTCAAGCTATCAGTGTCAAAATTCGATCCTTCCAATTTATTGACAAATACAACCTTAAGCCTATCATAATGGATTTCTAGGAAATAAAGAAAAATGTTAACTTTCTATTAGCAATAGGATATAACATGATCTGTCATAAACAGATTCCAAATGTAGAATTAAGAGTTGATCCTGATTATTATTAAATAGAGCAGAATTTAAGGAATGCTAAACATTAATTTCATGAAAATGTCTTAATTCTCATGCTTTCAATTCTACATGATGAACTTAATACTCTTAATATGGATCCTAATTAGCCCATTAATGGAATTCTCAATTAGTATTTTATTGAAATTGAAGATTTTTGGAAATTGAAATAATAAGATCCTGAATATCTTAAAACTTTCTTTGATGAAATCAGAAATATATTTTTGGCTATTTAAGCTGTCACTGATAAAAAATAGCTAGAAATTTTTGATGAAAAGTGGGGAAGAATTCTTGGAGAGTTTTCTAGAGCATTTCTAATGCTTAAACTAGGATTCTAATCTTAAATTACTATTAGTGAGCTTAAAAAAAGAGGATCAACTTTTTATGACAGAATTAAGATATTGTCAAGATAATTATACAAAGTTTAATAAACTGAAAAGATTCTCTTATTTTCTCATTTGGCAGACAGTATTGCTGGAATTTATATTGTCGCTTAAAATTGGGTTATTTTATTTGAAGAGGAAAATTTTGCAGGAAAGTAAAAAAACCAGAAGAATTTCAATCATTATGACTTTTACATTTAGGCTGAAGAGGAAAATATGAATTATAAAGTATGTAATTTTTTAGCAGATTTTTAGGAGATTCTTGTAATTTAATAATAAATAATAGATAGTTTATCTGAATATACTTTTACTGATGAATAAATGAAACCATAATTTGAAAATTACAAACCAGCTCTAGACGAAATATATATGAAAATATGTATGGGAGAAGCATTCCAATGTTTAGAGTCGCTATATCATCCTTTTAATTTGAAAAAAATAGTGAAAGTGATAAACAAAATTGATATAAATTTTATAAAAAAGTTGGCTAACTTGAGGAGAACAGGGTACATTTCTGATATTAGGGTGAGTCAAAGTATAAAGGAGGAGGAAATACTTACTAATATGGGATATATACCTTTCTTTAGTCTCAGTGATAATAGTCTTATCTTGTGGACTTGTAAGATGTGTGGAGGAGGCTCAGTTGTTACTCAGTTAAAGTTCTAAAAGATTACTGATAGTCCACATTAGGATCTCACCCAACATTTCTTAAATATTGTCAAATAACCTGATAAAACTTATACTGTCTTATAGATTTTCAAGTATGATGTACTTATCATCGAAAAAACAATCATAGGTAAATATATTAAATCAATTAATTCTATAAATTTTATTTATTATAGGTATCGTGGACAGTTAATATGAAGTAAGCCTAAATGAGATATTTTTTGATGAAACAGATAGCAACGATGTATGGAAAAATCTGAACTTTAAGATCGATAACAACTTTATAATAAACTTTAATGTATGGGACAATGAAAAATACGATTGGTAAGAATCAGATTACCCTAAACATCTCTCAGGTCATCGTGAAATTGAACTAGTTTCATTTGGAATAGTGACTCCTAACGTGCGAACATGCAAAGAATACTTGATTGCAGAAATAGAAAGAATTGAAATGGAAGGATTTTTTCAAGAAAGAAAATATATTATGTGGAACTATAAAATGTATAAAGAGTTCTCTTAGAAGGAGTTTAGTGAAGCAGAATTCAATGACTTTTTGCTGAATGTGAAAGCTGCTTCATGTTAAATAACTACACAATTTGATTAGACTGCTAATGCTCCTAATGTTATTATTTCGGCAGATGATAAAGCTTATTATGATAAACAGATGAAGTTGAATAAGAAGTGGTTGTTCATTGAGAAGGTACCTGAATTTGTGTTATATACTGCTTATAAATGGCTTTATCCTTTTAAAGATGTTGATCTTAATAGTATGGTCAGTTTTGATGAAATGAGGCAATATTTATTGGAGGAGAGGAATATTGTATAAAGGGAAATTCAGAAAGTTATTTGTGAGAAGGGAGCAACTTTCTGTACTTTCTTAGATACTCCTTATGAACTCTAAATTGAAAAAATAGCAGGTAAGTTCTAGAATCAGTTGAATATAGTTGACCCTGAGTTTGATTTTGTATCTACTAAATGCAAGAAATTAAAATAATAATTACCTAAATATGATGTTATGAATATTACTACTTTAAACAGAATTTTAGGGGATTTTGCAGGAGATAATGAAATAGTTAAATAGATAATTGATGAAGAATGCGACTTTAAACAGATTTATTAATTCCAATTTCCTTGTGGAAGGAAAGACCGGAAATATTTAACATTTGATGGAGAGATGCATGAACATTGTTATGAAGAGATTGAGGAGAACATGCATGAAATTGAGAGGGAAATATCAATAGATCAAAGAATCACAATTCAAAGGGACTACTTTCTATTGATTCAGATCACAAGAGATGGGAACTATTTGCATACCGATGGACAAAAAATTAAGGAAATGGGTTATAATTACATGGCTACTTGGCTGAAATTTCCAAGGATAGAATCAAAGAGTATTAATAATAAAAAGTATTTCACTACTTTCTAAGTATTTGTGAGAATTGACCCTATTAAACATAACTTTATAGGACTAGTGGATTAATTCCATCATATAGATTGCATGATTAATAATAATTATTTCCTTCGATGGGTGCATTCTACTCCTAGTGTGTTTAGTGATGATTCTTATTAATTCAGACTAGAGAAAGCATTACAGCATAGTATCTAGCCAATCCGATTGACTAATTTGAAGTTTCATTTAGGATTATTGTAACAAGGTAATGAGAAATGGGAGACATTTTGTGGAGAGACAGGTTGTTAATGGGCCAGAGTGTTTATTCCAGTAAAATATTAAGGAGATCCTTAATAAAGTTGTGGAGAAGAGTTTGCAGTGAAAAGTCTAAAATACTTTAATAATTTTTTAGGATTAAGTGAGACTTGTGATGGTAAAAAGATGCCTATTAATAGTGTTTATTATTTAGAATTAGTTTTTACTAATGATCCTTCTTTGGAAGTATATAAAACGGTTAGTGAGATCGATTTGAATATTGCCAAGAAATAAGGTTATATTCCTATGAATACTAAGATCCCTATTACTTATAGCTTCAATGGGGTTAGTACTGTCATTAGATTGTGGGTTAAGCCTAAGGCTAATATTCTTAATTATAGGAGGTTCTTATGTGAAAAGTATATTGAGGAGGAAGATATTTTTCCTGTCAAATAAGAGAGAGATATTTGGACTAGAGTTGTTGTTGAGTCATATTATGAAAATAATTGTTGATCAATTACTAATTCATGTATAATTTATATCATTATATTTTATAATCGATTCAAATTATTATATATTCAATCCGTATTATTATATTTTATATCCAATTAAAATTACTCATATTCGATTAATATTGTATTATGTCACTATAATTAATATATTATTCAAAATTATGATTATCTGCTGATATAATCTCTGTTCTAGATTAATTCGTTTTTTATATTACCAATTTATAAGAGATAATTGTCCATTTGTAGATTGATAAGATCCTTCTTGGTATTATTATTATAATTAAGATGGTTTTTATCAATATCCTTGGTTTTATAATTATCAAGCATATTGGTTAATCCCTTAATCAACTATCCATACTCTTAGTATCTATTATCAGCAATATTATTAAGATTTAATTAATTTGCCTTGATATCTATAACTTTTTATCTATTTTCCAATTATTATAACTTGCTTTGATGTTCTGCTCGTTCTTGAAACCTTTCATTTGAATATTATGCTATTTGGTTTTATTGTTATTGGATTACTTCATTCTTTTCAATGAAATACTAACGGAATTCTTTTACTTCGTCTTATTGTTGCTTTATAAATTGTTGGATGTTTTGTAGTCTTTAAATATCTTTAACTATTTCTTCTCTTTGTATTGATACTAATGATTATTGTTTTTCTATTTCAAATCTTTGATATTATTAGTCATCTATTTTTCTTTATAAATCTCTTTCTTTAACTATCAAATCACTTTCTCTATAGTTTTATTTCTATATTTCTTCTTACATCTGTAATAACTTTTCTCTTAATTATTTTTCTTTTTATTCCATATTAGAATAAAATTAATGTTTTTATTCTTCTAATTTTTCTTATTCATTTTTTAATTATTATTGATTCTTTTTCATTTCTAATTTCATATCTTCTATTTCCTGCTATTAATATTATATTTTATTTTGTAACTCTAATTGGTCTGTTCTAATTCTGTCTTCTTATTACCTTTATCTTTCTTTTATTTCTTTTTATAAATCATCTAAACGATTATATTCTTATCGTAATAATTCTTTATCTCATCTATTATTTTCTTGTATTTCTTTTTCTTTTAAATCCAATTCTACTTAAAACTTTTTTTATTAATCATATTAACTAAATTATAGATTATTTTTATCTCTTAATTATAATTCTAAATCTTTTATTTTTGAATTAAATTTGCTTTCTTATATTTCTAATTATCAATTTAAATCTCTTTTATATTCATCGTTTTTTCTTTATTATTCTAATTCATATCTTTTTTCTGTTTCTTCTATTTCCTTTCTTTTTTGTTTTATAATTCTTTCAATTTCTTCTTCGTTTCTTAAAATTAATTATTTTCTTCCTTGAAATTCTTATTCTAATTAGTCTTTATAATATTTTTCTAATCTTTCTTATTCTTCCCTTTATTATTTTTATTAACTCTCTATTCTATCTATATTACTTTTATTTTCCTTTTCTAATAATTCTAATTTTTTTTTATACTCTATTATTTCTATTTTTTATTTTTCGTTTTCTCTACTTATTAAATTGTTTTAAATATTATTATTATTATTATTATTATTAATATTGTTATTAGATAAATTTGTAATATTGTTGTTATTATTTGTTAAAGTATTAATAATGTTATTATTATTGTTACTAGAATTATTATTGATATTTAAGTTACTATTAGATCTTTTGTTTCTTCCTTAAATATTAAAGTCTATATCATCGATTTCATAATTATTTTTGCTCATTGAATTTTTATTATTATTATTATTATTATTAATTTCTTAGTTTAATTCTTCATGTGGCATTAAGAAAGTATCTTTTTTAATATTATTAATATTATTGTTACTAATTACCATAGTTTATTATAAAGGTTTATTATTTTATTATTAATTCTAATTTTGTTAATTTAAAGGCGGTTTCATTCTACTAGTTGATGTTCTAGCAAATACAGGAATATATTCACTTTCTATTTCATCATCTTCTATAATTTAATTTGAAGTTTATTTCGGCATTTCTTATATTTTTTATTAATTAACTACAACCATGTTGTTATTATTATTAATATTTTTAACATTATTATTATTGTTATTGTTATTATTACAATTGTTATTGTTATTATTACAATTGTTATTGTTATTATTACTATTGTTATTGTTATTATTACTATTGTTATTGTTATTATTACTATTGTTATTGTTATTATTATTATTATTATTATTATTGTTATTGTTATTATTATTATTATTATTGTTTTGCCTTAAAGTATTTCTTCGACTATTTCCTAAATCAATGACTGCTATGCCTTCTTCCTATTCCTTTTATTGTTCTTTTAATACATTAACTTATTTAACTCCAGTTTCAGTCTTAGGTCTTTCCAATTCTTAATAATTCTATTTAATTCCAAAAAGATTCTATTTTTTCTATTTAAGATTTTCTTCTACAGATTTATCTTTAAACTGATTATGTTTATTAAAATTATTATTATAATTAGTATTAGTTGCAAAATCATCTTCAAAATCTTCAAAAAGATTATTAGTTTTTGATTTATCATTGTAAAATCCTTAAGAAGTTTAATTATTAATTTTATTATTGGTATTAATTTATTTTTTAACATTCATTTTATTATTAGTATTGTTGAAGTCTGTGAGTTAAAGCAATTCATCTAACTCATCTTATTATTTAATTTTAGCATTATTTTTAGATTAATAATTATTATTTTATTGGGAACTAAACTCTTTGCTACTATTATTCATGTTTAGCTCTCTTTCCAATGCTCTTACTTCTTCTTCAGCTCTTCATCTTTCTTATTCTTCTTAAGCACTTAATTTATATTCTCTCTTTTAAGGATTTGTTACTGATTTTTTCCAATCATTGTTTTTGCTTATTCCCATTAAACTCTCCATTATATCACCATGTAAGTCCATTTTTATTATTTAAATTCGATTTTAACTTTTTAATATATTTTTTATTCTTATTTTATATTTCAATAGTTATATTTATATTTTTAATATTTTTATTAATATTTTAATTTTATTATAATTATTATTTCTTTTTATTTTTTTAAATTTATAATAGAATTTTAACTTTTACTAATTATTATTTATAAATAATATCAAATGCAATCTCATTATGCAAGAATATTTTCAATATTGTTTGAATTATTCTAAAGCAAAAAAATATCATTTGAAGAAAAAAATTTATTTAAACGTAAACTATATTAAATAAAATAAAGAATGTTTAATAAGGCAAGAATAAAAGTTTACTCATTTAATAAACTTAATAATAAAAGAAAAATTGTCAAATTAATTATTATTAAATGAAATATTAAACTTAATAAATTTATTAAAAGCAGAATAAATATTGAATAAAAACAAATCAATAATTTTAGATTTATCATTTCAATCTGAAGAAGAATCAAAACAAACATCAAGATTATAAAGGACATGAAAAGAAATGAAATAGAAAATATCAGATTTAGTAATTCCATTTCAATAGAAATTGAATTTTAAAAAATTATAATTATTAAGTTCAGCATATAAAAGTGATAGAATAATAGCAGAAAGTGAAATTTTTTCAAACGAAAAAGCTTAATCTCAATCATAAATACATATTTATGGAAAGAACTTTGAGCTGAAAAATAAATATAACAAATGTGAGTCAATGAATCCTTCAAGGACATCAAATAATTTATAAAACAATATTGAATTTTGTAATAATAAAGCAAGTAGTCAGACTGATTTAGATTAATAATTAAATTAATTTCCGACTTATAATGAGAGTCCTACTTCTATTAATTGTGTTCCTTTCATTAAAAATTCTTTTGTTAAATAATCATCTGAATGTATTTAAAAATCTGAATATTTTCACAAGATGGAGATGGATGGGAATAAAAGTTGATGAATTTAAATATCTATATAATTTAATTGTAATAATTATAAATTTGTTAATTTTTAATCAGAATCTTCTTACTATTCTTATATTATTATTGGATTAATTAATGTAAGAATTCAGATCTGAATTTTTATGAATCAAAGATTTTTGCTAAATTTTATTAGAATGGATGTTAATAGAAGCCTAATTTAAATTGGAATTTACTTTAGATTATACTGGATAATTTATAGATTAAAAGTTTATTACTTTTTAAATTTATATTAATTCTTGATTTATCTTTTAGTTAGTTAATAAAATAATACATTAATTTAATTTGAATTCTAAGATTTATTATGCATATCACTTCCATTTCTTTGATTTATCAATTAACTTTAAAATACTTAATTATCTTTACTTAGAATATCGTAATCAAAACTATTTTCATTTTTGCTTTATTATATTAAATCATATTTTGTTAGTGTTTATCCTATTATTTTTGAATCTTCATTATAATTATTAAGCAATTTTTTTAAATTATTATGAATATGATTTATTCCTTACCATAATTTTTCATTATTTTACAAATAATCATTTTACAAATTTGATTAATTATTCATGTCTGAAAATATATATTTTTTAATCTAATTTTAATCAATTAATTTTTTATTTTCTATTAATTGTAATTAAAAACTGGATATTGGTTGAATTTTTTATTAAACTTATTCTTAAAGTTTTTTAGTACTATTTGTATTATAATTATCTATATTTCTTAATTATTATAGTTTTTTGTCTTGTATATCTTACGAAGAAATATTATAACTATTAGATTTAATTTGATATTTTTTTTAATCTGAAATTTGTAAATTTTTTAAATTTTTTAATAATTTTTCATTAATTAATTATTTGTTTTTATGAATTAAATCATAATTAAAAAATTAATTAAGTTAGTTTTCATCAAATAATAACATAATTTTATTTTTTATTTTAAGGCATTAAATAATATCTAATTTAGTTTAATTAATTTAAGGTATATTATGAATTTAATTATTTAAGAAAATATAGCTAATATTTTTTTAAAGAAATAAAGAAGAAATATTGACTAGCTACTATAATAATTAACAAGAATCTAGAGAATCATAATTAAAGGATTAATTTTCTAAAAGAGTAAAAATAGATTAAAATTAATCATTATTTTAATCTATATAATTATTTACTATAAATTATTTTAATTTGCTTTTGAATACTGATGTCATCTCAAATCTTAACTATTATTAATAAAAAGTCTCATTTATAAACATATGAAAATATTTTTCTATTTTTTAGATGCTTGGTTTTTATATATTACCAATATTTTCATTTTTCATTATTCTTTAAATAAATTATAAAGAATCGATTAATTCTGATTTAGTGTTCAATTTGTTTTAATTTTAATCAATATACTTTATTAAGTTATTTTCAATGTTTTAAATATCTTTATTTATTGTTATTTCCCATAATTCATTGATAAAAAAATCATAAAAGTAATATAATGTAAAGTATATTAAAATATTATTTTGATATAACTTATAATCTATAAAATATTTTTTTAATTAAAGGGTATTTTATAAATTTAATTTTTTTTTGTTTAAGAATTATTAAATTTCTTTTATTTTTATCATTCTAGATTTTAAATTATCTGATTAACTATTAATACTTGTTTAAGATTATTATCTTTATTAATTTAAACTGATAGATTAATATTTATCATTTCTAATTCGTTTATCAGCACTTTAAGTTTATTGAATATCTATTTTTAAATAGCTCATTTTATATATTAACAATATTTTATAAGTTATTTAAAATTTAATGAATAATTAATTAAATAATTTTAATAAGAATAACTAATATAATCTAATATATTAAAAAATATATATTTAATTATATAAATAAAGTAAAATTTATAATAAATCACTAATAATAAAGGTAGTCTTATTATTTTGTATTTTATTTTTTGTAAGAAGAATACTGAATTTTCTAATGATAAGAAATTATATTTTTTATTTTAGTAAATATTTTTTACAAATCAGACTCATTTTATGCTTCATAACTATAAATTTTTTTCTAAGATTCATTATTATAAATAATTTAAAAGGATAAATTATTAGTTTATTTTATGTCTTAAATTTCAGAAGTTTATCTTAAAGGATTATTGACATTTTTACTGAAAAAAGAATTAAAGAAACTTTTCTAATTAGGGTTAATTTTATTATGAATTTTATATAAATCTATTCCCAATATTCTTTATTATCGTTTGCCTTTGTCATTTATTTTTATTATTTCAAATTCTTCATATTTAGTTACTTCAACTTCATTCATTAAAATATGTTCTTATAAAGGAACAGTACTTATGCTTGTTTATGTTAAATATTATTATTATAATTATTTAGCTACTTTTTTACTTCTATTGGGTTCATCTAAATAAATTTTTTTTTCCACCTTTAATTATTATAATAATTTGTAATTAATGCATTTTGTATAATATTAAATTTAATAATTAATAAAACGATGATAAAATTTACAGTAATTTCTTTAGATTTCAAATATTTAATAGGCAAATCAAGACTAACTTCTTCTAATTCATCTTGAATAGTACAAGAATTATTTAATTAATCTTCTTCAATGTTTTTTACTTTAACTATAACATTTTTGGGATTGATTTCAATTTTACTTTTAACTTTAGCAAAAATATCTTTGATAGTTTAATCAGTATTAATACTGATATTAGTCTTAAAATTTTACGCTTAAAAATTAACATTTAATACAACATTTTCTGGTTTTTTTTGTTTACTAATTTATTCCAATAACTATTCAGGATTAATATTCTATTTATAATCATGCTTAATTTCACAGAATGCTATTTTATCAATATTATAACTACTGAATTTCCTCTTTTTATCCAATGCTTAAAAATCAGGAATGGGACTAAAATTATCTTCTTCATCAATATATCTTAATTCGTAAAATTATTTATCCATTCCCTTTTTCATCAAACTTTTATCTGTGTTTGGGTTATTAAAGTAAAAATCGATTGTTATTTCTATCACTTCTTCAACTGTGTTTTCTTTATTGATAATAACCTCGTATTCAATTTAATTATTGAAAAAATATACTTTTAAATTCATCATTTAACTAAATTTCTATAAAGGGTTTTTGCTTAGTGCTGATAATGATTTTCTCAAACTACTACTTATACTTTGTTTTTTTTAGTATGATTCTTTTATATAGTTTTCTTTTAGTTTGCCAAATTTATTGTCTTAAGATTCTTGTGATAAATTATTTTGAGACTCATTTTTAACTGTAAAATCATAATTTTTTATTTATTGCTTTTCAAATTTATTGATTTATTATTATTATTATTCTTTGGTGGTTTATTTTTATTCGATATTTGATAAAGTAAAATCAGTTTAATCAAGTATTTTAGACTAAATTAATTGCTACTCTTAAATGATATTTTACTTAATTTACTCTAATATAAGTTCTGTGTTATCATTATTTTCTTACAGTTTGATATTGAGTTCCTTTTTAACCTTTAATGTAATTACATAATAATTACATTGATATTATTTATATAAACGACACTATATTAAGCTTTTGGAGATTCAACTTCAATGTCCATAACTTATTTTTTTTTCTCGCCGAAAATGGAAGGTTATTCATCTTCTGATAAATTCATCAACTGTATAAGCTTATTCTATTTGTTAATTTAAATCAAAAAGTTTAATTAACTTTACTCGATAAGATCCATCGATATAAAATAATATAATTGAAAGATATAAAAATATATACAAAACAATTTAAAAATTTAAATGAGACTTGATTAATTAATAAAATAAAAAGCAAGCATTGAGCTAATAATAACCCATGAAAATTTCATCAATGAAATTCAGAATAATAACCAATAATTAATAAACTTTATCCTAAGCGATAAAAAACATCTATCATTTATGATCGATGTAATTACTGTGTGTCATGAACATAATGTCAATAACAAAATCAAAGGATATTAGATTCCTTTCTTAGTTAGTTAGTTCTTTGAAATTGCTAATGGGCAAATTCTCAATTATATTTTGGATGATTAGTAATTTTTGCATTAGCTGTTCAATTTTGTTAATTGTAAGTAGGAAGTTAATGCTACTTTGGCTGCTTATTTTTGCAAACTCATTTTTTCTTTTCTCACCGTTGAGCCTGAAAAATTCCTGCATTTTATTTACAATAACTTGCAAATAATGCTGAATTTGCATTAATAATCTCACATTTTAGCTATTTCTGACATTATTTGTTAGTTATTTTAAGTAAGTCAATCATTATCATCTTTGAATAAACCTAACTTTACTCATAATAAAATATAGTTATTCAATAATATAATTAACACTGTATCTTAATCAGATGATTAATGCAAAGTTATAAACAACTTTTAAATTTTAAATGATTTTATTTCAACTCATTTTTATAATTAGTTTATTGATGGTACTAAAATTATCAGTAGTTTTTTGTAACAGATTGATGTCTTCTTTCATAGATATTTTAATAATATAAATGTAAGGAAAAACTTGGAACTCATAAAATTAGTAAGTGTGTATTATAGTATAATAATATTTGAGAGCAATTAATAACATTGTCCTGAACTAGAATCAAAAGAATACTTAATGTTTGTGAAATCAATATGTATGAATTTGAAAGGACTTTAAAATAGCCTTAATAACCAATAATAAGAATTTAGATTAACTTAAAATAATATAAAATAATAAATGGCAGGACATTGTAGATTGGTGTTCGTGGAAATTATTAATGAACTTGTTATTATTAATGATAAGTATATTATTTAGCAATTCATAGCATGCAATACTATTA